>OFIS01000015.1_pt1 | contig 275178 bp, 261 predicted proteins | sample 1775071 | NCBI WGS metagenome assembly OFIS01 (sample SAMN08195774, study PRJEB24354) | sludge metagenome | isolation source: sludge from phenol fed wastewater aerobic bioreactor C | place: India: Nagpur | collected 2016-09-17
GGCATGATGAGCCGGTTCCAGACGAGCAGCACGCGGCGCTGACCGTACTGCACATTGTTGTCGTACTGGCCGATGATCCGCGTCCCCTGCGGCACAAGCAGGATGCGGCCCGTCGGGCTGTCATAGATCGGCTCCGTGATCTGGGCGATGATCTGGCCGGGAAGATCGGAGCGGATGCCGGTGATGAGCGCGGCCGAGATGACGGCGCCCGCCTGGAGCACGAAGGGCGATGCCGGCGGCGTCACGCGATCGGGCGTGACCGTGCGCCGGTCGGCCGCCGCGTTGAGGAAGGCAAGCTGCTTGTCCTGTCCCGTGGCGGCCTGTCCGCCGGCGCCGGCGAGATCGAGGCCGGCCAGGCCCGGCATCGCGCCCGCGGTGCTCGCGGCCGTCGATCCCTGCCGCGACTGGAAGAAGACGGTGCTGAGGCGCGCAGCCTCTTCCTCGGCGCGGCGGCGCTGCTCGGCCTCGCTGACGCCGGGCGTCGCGGTGACGGGCGCTACGACCGGCTGACCGTTATTCTGCGCGTCGAGGATCGGACGGCCGAGATCGCCGGGCAGCGCCGGGCCGAGGACCGGGCCGGTATAGTCCTTGGGCAAGCCGGCCAGCCCATCGGCGGTCTGGCGGCCGTTGGTGGAATAGAGCTCGGCGCCGCCATCGTCGGGCCCGCGCGTCTGGAGCGCGTAGATCAGCGATCCGCCGATGCCGACCAGGGCGACGGCGGCGACGCTGGCGAGCATCTTGCGCGACAGGCGGGTGACGCGCGGCGGTTCGGCGCGAAGCCGCATCGGTGCGACGGGGGTGCCGGTCTCGGTGTTGGATTCGGTATCGGTCATTAGGACGGCCTCCCGTCGGTGCGGACGATCCTGACGGTCTGCTGCTTCTCGCCCGCGCCAAGGCGCAGCTCGGCCGCGCCGAACAGGCGATCGACGATCAGGATGTGTTGATAGATGCGGCTGTTGGCGATCTGGGCTTCGCCTTCGGGGCCGATGACGAAGAGCGGCGGCATTTCGCCTTGGACGATGCCGGCCGGGAACTCGACATAGACATGCCGGCCATCGTCATAGACTGCGAGCGGCTTCCATGGCGGATTCCCGCTGCCGGTCAGGGCGTAGCGATTATTGCGGGCCGCCACGGCCGGAATGACCGGCGTGGCCGGAACGCTCTGGCGCTGGCTGGCGGGCGGCTGCGGATAGGCCCAGGCGACTGACGGCATGTAGGGTTTTTCGCCGGAGCGCAGCTCGATCATGTAGGTGCGCCGGTCGGTCGTCACGATCAGGTTGGTGGTGATGTCGGGCCGGCTCGGCTTGACCAGGATGTGGACGCGGCGCGTGACGCCCGAACCGCTTTCGGTATCGCCGATGATCCAGCGCGCCGTATCGCCGGCCGCGATCGGTCCCGCGCCGGTCAGGCTTTCGCCCGGCTCCAGGGCGATGTCGGTGATCTGGCCGGGAACGGCATAGACCTGATAGAGCGCGCCTTCCGACCATGGGTAGATCTGGATAGCGTTGTAATAGCCTTCACGGCGCGGCTGCACGCGCGCAGCGGCATTGGCGTTCTCGACTCGGCCGGTCGGGGTGCCGGCGGTCTCGCCGCCGCGTGCGACCGTCCAGGCCGGCGGAATCAGAACCGGCTTTGGCCGGTCATCGGTGACAGCGGCGGGAATGGCCGGCAAAGCCGGTACGCTGGTGTCGTAGCTGATTTCCGGGGGCTTGAAGGTGGCGCAGCCCGCCAACGTGGTCGCGGACAGGAGAACGGCCGCGACTGCGGATTTACGGAAACCCGGAATGGCGGCGATACGGATTGCCGGGATCATTGGCCCATCTCCCGCGACCAGTTGATGGCGTTGACGTAGATGCCGAGCGGATTGGCTTTCAGGCGCTCGGCGTCGCGCGGCGGCTGAAGCGCGATCGTGAGGATCGCGGTCCAGCGCTGGGTCGAGGCGAGCACGCCGTTCTCGAACTGCCGCTCGGTCCAGGCGACGCGGAACGAGTCCGGCGAGGCGCGGATGACGCTGGAGACGTCGACGGCGATCTGTTGCTTGCCGACCTTGGTGAAAGGGTCGTTCGTGCGGGCATAGTCGTTGAGCGCGCCAGCACCACGATCGGTCGTCCACTCATAGGCGCGAAGCCAGTTCTGGCGGACGATGATCGGATCGGCCGGGATCGAGCGGACCTGCTCGATGAAGCGGGCGAGATGCCAGGCGATCTGCGGATCGGTCGGGCGATAGTCGGCGGTGGCCGGCGCGATGCTCTGCGCCTGGCCGAGCTTGTCGACCTGCACCACCCACGGCACGACGGTCCCGCGCGCCGACTGGATGACGAGCGCGCCGGCGAAGCCCGCCGAGAGGATCAGCGAGCCGAAGGCCATATAGCGCCAGTTCTTGGCCTGCACGCGGGCTGAACCGATACGGTCGTCCCAGACCTGCGCGGCCTTCTGGTAAGGCGTCTCGGGTTCGGGCGTCTTGCCGTAATGCACTGCGGGTCGTTTGAAGATGTTCATGAGCGGTCGCTTTCAGAGAGGCTGATGGAGGAACCGGAGCCGTGGCTGTCGCCGGAACGGACGGCATGGGCGGCGGCGCTGACGCCGTGAGAAAGGTGCTGGCTGCGCTTCATGCGCTTGGCCCATTCCGGAGCGCCGCCCGCCGCGGCTGCCGGCGTGGATGCGGCCTCGGCGGCTTCACCGCCGACCGTTCCCATGGTCGAGGAACCGCCGGTCGCGCCGAAGCCGGCCTTGGCGCCATCGGAGAAGCTGGATTTCATGCTCTCGGAGGCGCGCGCCACGGCGCGCTTCAGCGGCGAGACGGCCGCGGAGCGTGCGGCGCGGGCCACACCGCTCATGCCGGATGCGACGCCTGCCGCACCGGACTGCCCGACGGAGCCGAGCGAATAGGCAGCCGACGCCGCGCCTGCCGCGGTCGCGCCGCCGCGTGCAACGGCGGCGCCACCGGAGAACGCCGCGGCTCCGCCTTTCATGGCGAGACCCGCCGCACCGCCTGCCGCGACGGCTGCGCCGCCGACGGCAAGGCCGGTGCCGATGGCAGCGCCCGCGCCGAGCTGCGGGCCGCCGGAGACGAGGCCGTTGGCGATGCCGGGGCCGAAGATGCCGAGACCGAGCAAGGAGAGAGCGGCGAGCACGATCGCCATCGCGTCATCGACGGTCGGGGTCGTGCCGCCAAAACCCTTGGTGAACTCGCCGAAGAGCGTCGAACCGATGCCGATGATGACGGCAAGGACCAGGACCTTGATGCCGCTGGAAATGACGTTGCCAAGCACGCGCTCGGCCATGAAGGCGGTCTTCCCGAAGAGACCAAAGGGAATGAGGACGAATCCGGCGAGCGTCGAGAGCTTGAACTCGATCAGGGTGACGAAGAGCTGGATCGCCAGGATGAAGAAGGCGAGGATCACGAGCGCCCAGGCAAACAGCAGGCAGACGATCTGGATCAGGTTCTCGAACACCGAGATCCAGCCCATCAGCGGCGAGATCGCCTCTAACAGCGGCCGGGCGGCATCGAGGCCGGTCTGCGCGACCTTGCCGGGGCGCATCAGGTCGGCGGTCGAGAAGCCGGTCCCGCTCGCCTTCAGGCCGAGCCCCGCGAAGCTGTCGAAGACGATCTTGGCGAGATTGTTCCAGTTGCCGATCAGATAGGCGAAGACGCCGACGAAGAGGGTCTTCTTGACCAGGCGTGCGATGATGTCGTCATCGCCGGCCCAGCTCCAGAAGAGCGCGGCGAGCGTCACGTCGATCACGATCAGCGTGGTCGCGATGAACGCCACCTCGCCGGAGAGAAGGCCGAAGCCGGAATCGATGTATTTGGTGAATACGCCTAGAAACGAGTCGATGACGCCTGCGCCGCCCATGGCTCACCGCCCTTCCGTGCTGACGGGCGCCGCCGGGGCGACCGGAGCGACCGGCGCCGGCGCGTGGCCGAGAAAGCGGTCGCGGGTCTCGGCCCAGACGCGCAGGCATTCGGGATCGCTCGCGGCCTGTTGGCCAAGCTGCTGGCACCGGCGCTGGCTCTCGCGCAGCGGATCGCCTTCGGGCTGAAGCTGACGCGCCGACGGCGATGCCGGCGCGTCCTCTCTGCGGGTCATTTCGATCGCGGTTGCCGTGACGGCGACCGCGATGAATACGATAGCGCCCAGCCGGGCCAGCATCTTGCCGTCCATGAGCTTCCTCCTTTCCGGCCTTATTTGCCGCTGTTGAACATCTGGGCGTTGCCGGGCTGGTAGCCCGAACCCGGCGTCAGGAAGCGGCGACGCTGCTCGCGGCCCTGTTCGGAGGCCGCGGTACGCTCGGCCTCGGTGAGCGCGCTGGCGCGGCCGTTGGAGGCGAGCAGCGCCACGAGATCGGAAAGCTGCTGCGATTGCAGGGCGAGGATCTGATTGCCGGCCTGCGCCGCCTGAAGCGCGCCGGTCGCGCCCTGGCTCTGGCTGACCAGCGCCGACATCTGCGTGCGGTTGGTGTCGATGTTGCCGACGACGCCGGCCTGTACGCGCATCGCGTCCTGAAGCCCGCCGACGGTGTTCTGCCAGCGCTCGCGCGCATTGGCGACGAGTTGCTGGTTGCTCGCCGACATCGAGACGTTGCCGTACTTCTGGCTGAACATCTGGTCGATCTGCTGGACGTTGAAGGCGATGCCCTGCGCCTGCTGGAGAAGCTGCTGGGTGCGCTGCACGTTCTGCTGGAGCTGCTGGAGCGCGTTGTAAGGCAGGCTCGCCAGGTTCTTCGCCTGGTTGATGAGCATCTGCGCTTCATTCTGGAGAGAGGTGATCTGGTTGGTGATCTGCTCCAGCGTGCGCGCCGCCGTGAGGACGTTTTGCGCATAGTTGGAGGGATCGAAGACGATGATGGCGTGGGCGGGCGTCGCCATCATCGGCGAGAGCGCAAGCGGCGCGGCCGCCAGCATGGTTGCGGCGAACGCCACGGCGCGCGAGCGGATACGAAGGGTAAGCATAGTCAGGACTCCTTTGCTGCCTGGGGGGACGAGAAAGTCGGGATGAGATCAGCCGCCCAGCCGACGTCGCGGGCGCGCAGCCACGCGGCGAGGAAGCCGTCGCGGCCGTGCTCGGCGACGAGGTTGGCGATCAGGGTCTGGTCGGATTTGGAGGATGCGGCGCAGAGCGCGAGGCCGACTTCGGACAGGCCCAGCTCGAACAGGCGATTGCCGCGCCGCGACTGGCAGTAATAGTCGCGCTTGGGGACGGCCCGCGCGAGGATCTCGATCTGCCGGTCGTTGAGGCCGAAGCGCCGATAGATAGCCGTGATCTGCGGCTCGATCGCGCGCTCGTTCGGCAGAAGCAGGCGCGTCGGGCAGCTCTCGATGATGGCCGGCGCGATGCTCGAATTGTCGATGTCGGACAGCGATTGCGTGGCGAAGATGACGGATGCGTTCTTCTTGCGCAGCGTCTTCAGCCACTCCCTGAGTTGCCCCGCGAACCCTTCATCGTCGAGAGCCAGCCAGCCCTCGTCGATGATGAGGAGCGTCGGCCGCCCGTCGAGCCGGTCGCCGATGCGGTGGAAGAGATAGGAAAGCACCGCGGGCGCGGCCCCCGTGCCAATCAAGCCTTCGATTTCAAATGCCTGCACGTCGGCCGAACCGAGATGCTCGGCCTCGGCATCGAGCAGCCGGCCATAGGCGCCGCCGACGCAGAACGGGCGGAGCGCCTGCTTCAGATCGTTCGACTGGAGCAGCACCGACAGGCCGGTGATCGTGCGTTCCCCGACCGGCGCGGAGGCCAGCGAGGTGAGCGCGGTCCAGATATGCTCCTTAACCTCGGGCGTGATCTGGATCGCTTCGCGCGTCAGGATCGCGACGATCCAGTCGGCGGCCCAGGCACGCTCATAGGTGTCGTCGATGCGGGCGAGCGGCTGAAGCGAGACGGAGAAGTCGTCGCCCTCGGTCAGCCCGCCGCCGAGATCGTGCCAGTCGCCGCCCATGGCGAGCGCGGCGGCGCGGATGCTGCCGCCGAAATCGAACGCGAAGACCTGAGAGTTGGCATAGCGCCGGAACTGCAAGGCCATCAGCGCGAGCAGCACGGACTTGCCCGCGCCGGTCGGGCCGACGACGAGCGTGTGGCCGACATCGCCGACGTGAAGGGATAACCGGAACGGGGTCGAGCCTTCGGTCTTGCCGTAAAGCAAGGGGGGCGCACCGAAATGCTCGTCCCGTTCCGGCCCAGCCCACACGGCGCTGAGGGGGATCATGTGGGCCAGATTCAAAGTGCTGATGGGAGGCTGGCGGACGTTCGCATAGGCATGTCCGGGCAGAGAACCGAGCCAGGCATCGACCGCGTTGACGCCTTCGACCATGGCCGTGAAGTCGCGGCCCTGGATGACCTTCTCGACGAGGCGCAGCTTCTCGTCGGCAAGACGCGGATCGGCGTCCCACACCACGATCGTCGCGGTGACGTAGGCCATGCCGGCGACATCGGCGCCGAGTTCCTGCAAGGCCAGGTCGGCGTCGGCCGCCTTGTTGGACGCATCGGTGTCGACCAGCGCCGAGGCTTCGTTGGTCAGGACTTCCTTGAGGATCGCCGCGATCGACTTGCGCTTGGCGAACCACTGACGGCGGATCTTGGTCAGCAGCCTGGTCGCGTCAGTCTTGTCGAGCAGGATCGCGCGGGTGCTCCAGCGATACGGAAACGCCAGCCGGTTGAGATCGTCGAGCAGGCCCGGCGTCGTCGCGGTCGGAAAACCGATGACGGTGAGGACGCGCAGATGCTGATCGCCAAGGCGCGGTTCGAGCCCGCCGGTCAACGGTTGGTCGGCGAGCAGCGCATCGAGATAGACCGGCGTTTCCGGCACGCGGACGCGGTGGCGTTTGGTCGAGACCGTGGAGTGCAGATAGGTCAGCGTCTCGGTATCATCGAGCCAGCCGCATTCCGGCATGAAGCCGTCGAGCAGCGCAAGCACGCGATCGGTGCGGTCGATGAAGCCGCGCATCACCTCATGGGGATCGACGCCGGTTTGCTCGCGGCCCTCGTAAAGCCATGTCTCGGCCCGGGCGGCGTCCTCGGCCGGCGGCAGATAGAGGATCGTCAGGAAATAGTCCGACACGAAATGGATGCCGGCTTCCTCGAAATCGGCCTTGCGCTCCTCTTCCACCAGGCCGGATGCAGCATCGGGGAACGGGCTGTCGGGATAGGTCGCGGCTTCGCTGCGCTGCGCCTCGACAAAAATGCTCCAGCCCGAGCCGAGACGGCGGAAAGCGTTGTTGATCCGGCCGGCCACGGCGACCAGCTCGGCCGCGACGGCGCTATCGAGATCGGGACCACGGAAGCGCGCCGTGCGCTGGAACGAGCCGTCCTTGTTCACGATGACGCCGGGGCCGACCAGGGCGGCCCAGGGCAGGAAATCGGCAAGGCGGGCGGCGGTGCGGCGATATTCTCTGAGATTCATCATGGGCGTCGCCTCCCTCAGACCGCGAGGAAGGCCGGGACGCGCAGATGGCGCCGGCCGACCTCAACGAATTGCGGATCGCGCTTGGCGGCCCAGACCGCCGCGACATGGCCGATGGCCCAGATCGCGATGCCGACCAGCCAGAGGCGCAGGCCGAGGCCCACGGCCCCGGCCAGCGTCCCGTTGAGGATCGCGATGGAACGAGGCGCACCGCCGAGCAGGATGTGCTCGGTCAGCGCGCGGTGCACCGGGACAGTGAAGCCCGGCACGTCCAGTTGCTCGAAGGCGACCGCCATCAGACGAGCGCCCCGCCGCCAAAGCTGAAGAAGCTCAGGAAGAAGGACGAAGCGGCGAAGGCGATCGACAGGCCGAACACGATCTGGATCAGCTTGCGGAAGCCGCCCGACGTGTCGCCGAAGGCGAGCGCAAGGCCCGTCGCGATGATGATGATGACGGCGACGATCTTGGCCACCGGCCCCTCGATCGACTGGAGGATTTTCTGAAGCGGCGCTTCCCACGGCATCGAGGAGCCGGAGGCGTGCGCGGCGGGAACGAGGACGAGGTTGACGTAAGCGACGGCGGCGACAGTCGCGACGGTGCGACGGACGCGCATGGGAATGCGGATCATGAAGGATCTCCAGCGTTGGTGAGGGTTGCGGGGCTGATGCGGTAGTCCCCGTCCGGGCCGAGCCCTTCGACACGGGCGAGTTCGGCGAGCCGGCGCGCGGAGCCGCGCCCGGAGAGGACGGCCACGAGGTCGATCGTCTCGGCGATCAGGGCGCGCGGGACGGTGACGACGGCCTCTTGAATGAGCTGTTCGAGCCGGCGCAGCGCGCCGATGCCGGTCCCGGCGTGGATGGTGCCGACGCCGCCCGGATGTCCGGTGCCCCAGGCTTTGAGGAGGTCGAGGGCTTCGGAGCCGCGCACCTCGCCGATGGGGATGCGATCGGGACGCAGGCGCAGCGAGGACCGCACGAGATCGGAGAGCGTGGCGACGCCTTCCTTGGTGCGCATCGACACCAGATTGGGCGCGGCGCATTGCAGCTCGCGCGTGTCCTCGATGATGACGACGCGATCCTGCGTCTTCGCCACCTCGGCGAGCAGCGCGTTGGTCAGGGTGGTCTTGCCGGTGGAGGTGCCGCCCGCGACGAGGATGTTGGCGCGCGATGCGACGGCCGCGCGTAGGGTCGCAGCCTGTTCCGCCGACATGATCGCGGCATTGACGTAATCGTCGAGGGTGAAGACGGCGACGGCGGGCTTGCGGATGGCGAAGGCGGGCGCCGCGACCACGGGAGGAAGAAGCCCTTCAAACCGCTCTCCCGTCTCGGGCAGCTCGGCCGAGACGCGCGGGGACCGGGCATGAACCTCAGCGCCGACATGATGGGCGACCAGGCGCACGATGCGTTCGCCGTCCGCGGCCGACAGCCGCTCGCCCGTATCGGCCAGTCCCTCGGACAGCCGGTCCACCCAGATGCGGCCATCCGGGTTCAACATCACTTCGACGATGCTGACGTCTTCGAGAAACCGCGAAATGGCGGGACCGAGCGCGGTGCGCAGCATCCGCGCGCCGCGCTGGATCGCCTCCGGTTTCTGATGTGAAGTGGTCATGTCGGCCCCGTTTCCTCACGAGGCGCAACAGACAGTCCCCGGAATGGGGTCGATTAAAAGAGCCCGAAATCGGGCGGGTTCAACAAGTATCGGTCGTAGTAGTAGCGTGGCGTGCAAATACAGGAGAACGGCGGTGAGGCCCTGATCTTGATGCCGCCGGGAGGCTCACCAGATGACGCGCGCGATCGTTACGGCTCCGAGTCTGGGACGTCTTCGGGGATCTCCTGTCGCAGCTTCGGCCCCTTGACGAGCCGCCGGCCGAGCGCGGTGATGAACGCCTCATACCGCTCGGCCGACTTGGCGCGCGCCGCCTGCGCGGCGGGCTCCGGCAAGGCCGGCGTGGTCGTGATCCAGAACCGGATGAACACCGCCAGCGTTTCGACGGCGATGCCGACATCGCGCTCCAGGCGGGTCATGCGGCGGTCGATCTGGTCGAGGCGCTTGGCGACGACGGCCTCGCGCCGCTCGGCATCATCGGGCGACAGGAACGATGCGATGGCGGCTTCCGCGATCATGGACTGCGACTGATCTCGGCGCGCGGCGAAATCCGCCAGTGCCTGTGTCACGTCGGGGTCGAGATAGACCGTGAACTTCGATTTCTTCCGGTGGCTGCTCATGGCGCTTACAGCTCGATGCCGTCATTGGGATCGAGCGACGCCTGCCGCGCCACGCCCTGGACCCGCTGGATCAGGCGCCGATTGCGCGCCGCGTCCTCATCGCTGTCGTCGGGAAGCTCGATCTCGAACTCGTTGGCGATGGGTTCCTTCTTTTCCGTCGGCTTGGCGCGGCTGAGCTCGGGTTGCAGCCGGCGCTCGGAGTCCGTGGTGTCCTCGTCGTCGGACGGGTCGGCAGGTTGCGCATCGCCTGCCTTGGGCCGCACCGGGACCGGCAGGCTGCTCCAATCGTCCGGGCGCGGCGTGTCGGAACGTTTCAGGTTTGGCGGCGACAACAGGCGCTCGCGGAAACGGGCATCCTCGTAGTAGCGCGCCTTCTTCGCCCGGATCGGCGGGGTGCCGGCGACCATGACGATCTCGTCGCTCGGCGGGAGCTGCATGATTTCGCCGGGGGTGAGCAACTGGCGGGCGGTCTCCGAGCGCGAGACCATCAGATGGCCGAGCCAGGGCGACAGCCGGTGCCCGGCATAGTTCTTCATCGCCTTCATCTCGGTCGCGGTGCCCAGCGCATCGGACACGCGCTTGGCGGTGCGCTCGTCGTTCGTGGCGAAGGAAACGCGCACATGGCAGTTGTCGAGGATGGAGTTGTTCGGGCCGTAGGCTTTCTCGATCTGGTTCAGCGACTGCGCGATCAGGAAGGCTTTGAGGCCGTAGCCCGCCATGAAAGCCAGCGCGCTCTCGAAGAAGTCGAGCCGCCCCAGCGCCGGAAACTCGTCGAGCATCAGCAACAGGCGATGACGGTTGCCCTTCGCCTGCAGGTCTTCGGTCAGGCGGCGGCCGATCTGATTGAGGATAAGGCGGATCAGCGGCTTGGTGCGATTGATGTCGGATGGCGGCACGACGAGGTAGAGCGTGGTCGGGCTCTTGCCGCCCACCATGTCGGCGATCCGCCAGTCGCAGCGGCGCGTGACTTCCGCCACGATGGGATCGCGATAGAGGCCGAGAAACGACATGGCGGTGGAGAGCACGCCGGAGCGTTCATTGTCGGATTTGTTGAGCAGCTCGCGCGCCGCGCTGGCGATAACGGGGTGCGGCCCCACTTCACCGAGGTGGCTGGTTCTCATCATCGCGTCGAGCGTCGACTCGATCGGGCGTTTCGGATCGGAGAGAAAGGCGGCGACGCCGGCGAGCGTCTTGTCGTCACCGGCATAGAGGATGTGCAGGATCGCGCCGACCAGGAGCGAGTGGCTGGTTTTCTCCCAGTGATTGCGCTTGTCCAACGACCCTTCGGGATCGACCAGGATGTCGGCGATGTTCTGCACGTCGCGCACTTCCCATTCGCCGCGGCGCACTTCGAGCAAGGGATTGTAGGCCGAGGATTTCGGATTGGTGGGATCGAAGAGGAGCACGCGGCCGTGGTGGGCGCGGAAGCCGGCCGTCAGCGTCCAGTTCTCGCCCTTGATGTCGTGGACGATCGCCGAGCCCGGCCAGGTCAGCAAGGACGGCACGACAAGGCCGACGCCCTTGCCCGATCGGGTCGGCGCGAAGCACAGCACATGCTCCGGCCCGTCATGGCGCAGATAGTCGCGCTCGTAGCGGCCTAGCACGACGCCATCGGGATCGAGCAGCCCCGCGGCCTTCACCTCTTCCTTCTCGGCCCAGCGCGCCGAGCCATAGGTGGCGATGTCCTTGGCTTCGCGCGCCCGCCAGACCGACATGCCGATCGCGACGGCGATGGCGATGAAGCCGCCGGATGCGGCGATGAACGCGCCCTGGGTGAAGATCTCCGGCGCATAGGCATCGTAGGAGAACCACCACCAGAAGAAGGCGGGCGGATGGTAGAACGGCCAGCCGAAGAGGATGAACCAGGGCGGCCCGAGCTGCGCCTGAAACCCCAGGCTCCACGCGACATATTCGGTCGCGCCCCAGGTGGTGGACAGCACGATGAGGAAGACGATCAGAATCTGTCCCCATAGGATTTTGGTCGCGGACATTGCGATGTTCCTTCTCTGTTGAAGCTAGAGGCCGAGCCCGCGCTTGCGCCCGAAATCCCAATCGACGCCGCCGCCGTCGCGGGCGACGCCGGAGACGTGGCGGCCGAGCTGCTTGTCGAGGGATGGCGACCAGGGCACGAGCTGGAAGCCGAGGCCGTCGTCGATCATGGCGAAGCGGCCGGAGGCGAGCGTCAAGCGCTGGCGATAGGTGCCGGCGACATATTCGCCGCTCTCGGCCGGCTTGAACGGCTGGCCGGCCTCCTTCGCCAGCCTGCCGGCCACGGCGTCGACTTCGCGGCGGCGGAGCGTCTCGATCAGGTTACGGTTGAAGATGACCCGGCGGCCCTGCTGCTCGGCGAGACCTTCGCCGACCAGATGCTCCGCGCGCTGCCGCATCGCGTCCCGCACCTCGGCACCGAAACCGCCGTCCGACATGGCGACGGGTTCGCGGGCGATGGACTGCCGGTCGAGCCAGGTCGCGCCGGTGGCGCTGACCTGATGCTGGAGATCGAGATCGGAGCGGACGGCGAGTGCGACACGACGATCGCCTTTCGCGTCCTCGTAGGCGCGCAGCTCGACGATCGATCCCGGCGGGCTGTCGCCGGTGGCGTCGAGATGCGGCAACCTGATGTGATGGGTGCGGCCGTCCACACCGTCGACCACGGCGTAGGCCGTTCCCTTCAGCTCGTCGTCAAGGCCACGTTCGACCAGGCGGCCGATGACGGGAACGTCGAGGCTTTCACCGGCGAGGACATAGCTGGCCGAACCGCGTTCGATGCCCCGGTCGGTGAGCGCCCGGTGCATCCGCTTGATGATGTCGCCGCGCTCGCCGAGTTCGCGCAGTGTCGCTTCGGCTTCGGGCTTGATGAACCATTGCTGGTGCCCGACCTGTCCGGCGAGCCCCCGGATTTCGAGGGTGCGCAGCCGGCCGACCTTGAGCGCATGAAACTCGTCCGGCTGCTGGCCGGGCTGCGGCGCGAGGTCGATGATGCCGGACTTGCCGGCGTCGCGGACAAGCTGGCGGTCGAGCTGCGTCCAGCGTTCGGCCTCGACCTGCCGCTCCAGATTGCGGTTGATCTCCAGATCGGTGCGCAGGCCGAGTTCCTGCGTGACGAGATCCTGCGCGCGGGCGCGCATTCCCTCCTTGATGTAGTCGCGGGAGATCACGAGGTCCTGGCCATCGTCGGTGCGGCCGCGGACGATGATATGGATATGGGGATTGTCGGTGTTCCAGTGATCGACGCCGACCCAATCGAGGCGGGTAGCCAGGTCCTTTTCCATCTGCCCCATCAACTCGCGGGCATGGTCCTTGAGGTCGGCCATATCCACGGCGTCCTCGGGCGAGACGATGAAGCGGAAATGGTGCCGGTCGTCCTCGCAGCGCGCAGCGAAGTCGCGGGCATCCACATTGTCGCCTTCAGGCCCGAACAGCCGCGCCTTCTCCCCGTCTCGGGTCACGCCGTCGCGGCGCAGATATGAGAGGTGCGCAGCCAGCGGCGCGGCGCGTGCGCTATGGCGGACCACGCGGGTCTTGATGACCACGATACGCGAGCGGCCGGTGAGCAGGCGATTGGCCTGGATGCTGGCGCGCTGGCCGCGCCCGAAGCGCGAGCGGTTGCCCGTCGTGATCTTACCGGAACGGGAGACGCGGCCCCCGGCCTTCTGCGCGGCGGCGAGCGCCTGCGAAATGAAAGGCCGGGCCTGCTGCGCGCGGGTCGAGCGGATGCGCCCCGGCCGGACGCGGATTTCGCTGTCATCGGCCATGGCGCAGCCCCGCACGGTGCGAAAGGAACAGGGAAATCAGGAAGATGGGCGCGGAGCGCACGGTGCGCGAAAGCGCGGCACGGTGCGGAACGCGCCGAAAATCTGAACAAAAACAACCGACCGACCGAAGCGCACCGTGCGCCTTTTTATCTCGCCATCGTCCGGTTGTTGTGCTTGCCTCTGCCCCTTGTCTCCTCCATGACACGCCGGAATACGCTGGGACGCGAAGGACGGCCCGCGCGCTCATGGGCGCTCTCCTGGGCTGGAGCGCGCGACTACAAGGGGCGAATCCGATGTCGCGGCCGGATCGGATGGCCGCGCCGTGACGGAGGATCGGCTGTCGTCCGAACGGGCATTGTCCGACCGCGAACCGGCGGCGCGAGCGTCGGCGGAACGCACGACGAAGATCGCCGCCTCGCGCCAGTCGGGCGGCGGATCGGCTCGCCGGGCTGACGTTTCGGGCGCGGCCGCGCCGCCGAGAACCGGCACGAGCGCGGCGACATAGGCCCGCGTTTCGGCCGGCAAGGCGCGGCCCGTCGAGCGATGATCGTCATAGCGGCCGGGACCGGCGTTGTAGGCCGCGAGCATCGCGGCGACATCGCCGTAGCGGTCCCACATTTCGCGCAGATAGGCCGCGCCCGCCATGATGTTGTCGCGCGCGTCATAGGGGTCGCGGCCGAGACGGTAGCGGACGCGCAAGGCGGCCCATGTGTCGGGCATGACCTGCATCAGCCCCAGCGCGCCCGCCGACGAGATCGCGCGCACATCGCCCGCGCTTTCGGCGCGCAGCACGGCGCGAATCCAGCGTTCGGGGATGCCGAAACGCTGCGCCGCCTCGGTGATGTGGGCGGCATAGGGATCGGCGGCGGACGGACGAGCGACCGGCGCAGATTGCGCATGAGCGGCGCCCGTCGCGCTCGCTGCGAGGATCAGGCCGGAAAGGAGAAGGAGAGCCATGCGCCGGGCGGCGTGATGCCGCCCGTGCGCACTCCGACGGCTCGTCGATGGACGGCGAGCTAACATCGGTCAGTCCTTCTCGGCGCGGTCGCGCGGACGCGACCAGTGCAGCGACCAGTCTTTCCCGGCATCATCGTCGCGGAACAGGTTGGCGCGGATCGGCTGCGGGAATGTCGGATCGTCGATCAGCAGCGCGACATATTCGCCGGCCTTCTCGCCCGTGCGTTTCCACCCCGCGCCGATCTCCGCGGTGGTTTCGTTGCTCATGGCATCGAAGACGTGAACGCGATAGTCGGGTGCGTTTTCAGCGTCGGACGGCTCGGCCGGAACGATGATGATGTCCTGGACGAGTAGCAACGTCAGAAGATTGCCGATGAAGCCGGTCTCTTCGCGTCTGAATTCACCAATCTGAGGCATGATTGCTTTCCTTTGCGGTGGCGTTGGGAAAGCTATCGGCGAGCACCGCTCCCGCCGTTGGCGAGGCGTTCATCGCGTCGGCGCGCGCCATTCGAAGCGGCCGTGTCCGTCTTCGTCGGTCCACAGCGGGACCGCGTGGCCGATGATCTGGTCGGTGGAGGTCAGTCCGAAGTAGCGACCGTCGAGGCTGTCGCGGACCTGCCAGTTCATGAGAAAGACTTCGCCGGTCTGGATGCGGCGGCAGCCCTGCCAGACCGGCAGTTCGCGGCCGATGCGGTCGCGCTCCAGCGCCGCGCCCATCTCGATCCCGTCCACGGTGATCGTGGATCGCAAGCGGCATACGGTCTGTCCGGAAACGCCGAGAACGCGCTTCAGCAGCGGCACGCCCTTGGGCAGATAGCCGCGCTCGGCCATGAAGTCGGCGAGCGGTTCGGGTACGTCGACGGCGACAAGATCAGTGACGTCGAACGGCCTGTCGAAGTCGATCGTGTAGAAGCCGATGGGCGCGCTGGCCGAGGCGTTCCACATGAGCTTGATCGGCATCGGCGTGAGCGCCGGATAGCCGACGCCCATCACGGCGAGCGCCGTGACGAAGAAAAGGCCGGCGCGCGTCATGGCTGGACCTTGTCGCGCAGGAGGAAGGCGCGGTGCTGTTCGGCCGTATAGGCGCGCGGCTGATGACCGGCGGTCATCCGATTGTGGACGTGCCGCCAGTGATCCGGCGATACGGCGTCCGCATCGATGCCGATCGCCTCGATCGCATCGACGTGGCGCAGCACGTCCTCGACCTTCGGCCAGCCCTCGATCTTCAGCAGGATTTCGCCGCCGGGACGCACGAAGGGCAGCGTCTGGTAAGCCTCGCCCGGTTCGACCGCGCGCACGATGTCGATGCGCGAGATGATCGTGCCGAAGTCGTTGGCCGCCCATCGCACGAACGCGAAGACGGTGTTCGGCCGGAAAGAGAGAATGCGCTGGCGACGGTCGATGATCTGTTCGTTCGCCGCCTGGCCGAACCTGATCCAGTATTCGATCTTCTTCTCGATCCACGTCAGTTCGACGCGGGTCATGCGATCAAGGGGAAGCGCTGACGGCATCGGGCCGCCGCGCACGCGGGGGGCCGCGGTGCCGGTCATGTGGGGTCTCCTGGGGTTGGCGGAAATTCGCGCGACAGCAGCTCGCGCAGCATGTCGGCGACGGTGACGCCGCGGCCCGAAAGCCGCGATCTTGATCCGGCCGCGCAGCTCGGGCGTCACGTCGATGGTGAGCCGCGCCGTGTAGGCGCTCGCCTCGGATGCGCGTGGCGGGCTCTCGGCCGTCTTGATCCATTGTTCGGGATCGGCCGGGCGCGTGGCGAAGCCGCGCTTTTCGACGCGGGCCGTCATGACGCGCCACCGTTGTCGATGCGCAGTCGCATGATCTCGGATACGAGCGCGGCGATCTCGCGAGCGGCGGGCGAACGGCTGTCGATCTCCGAGGCGAGCCGGCCGGACTGCGCGGCGTCGGCGAAGACGATGCGCTGGCCGATGGTGCTGGCGAGCACTGGCGGATCGTGATCGGCCAGCGTCTCGGCCGTCTCGCGGGCGATGACGGTGCGCGCGGCGCAGCGATTGAGAACGAAGCGGGCGACGAGCTGCGGCCGATAGATGCGCGCTTCCGTGACGAGCGACAGCATCTCGGCCGAGGCCCAGCCGTCGAGCGGCGAAGGCTGCACCGGGATCAGCACGAGGTCGGCGGCGAGCAGCGCGGAGCGCATGAGGCCGGCGACACGCGGCGGGCCGTCGATGACGATATGATCGACATCGCGCGCCAGCTCGGGCGCTTCGCGGTGGAGCGTATCGCGCGCCAGGCCGACGACGCCGAACGAGCGCGGCAGGCCCTCGCGGCTGCGCTGCTCGGACCAGTCGAGCGCCGAGCCCTGCGGGTCCGCATCGATCAGCGTGACACGCTGGCCGCGCCCGGCGAGTTCACTGGCGAGATGGAGCGCGAGCGTCGTCTTTCCGACTCCGCCCTTCTGATTGAGAAGCGCAATAATCATCGGCGTCCGCCCGGAGGATCGAGGGGAAGCCGGGGCGTTTCGGGATCGACGGCGGCGGACGAAAGGGTGTTGCCGGAAGCCCTTCGGGAACCGAACGGAGCGGTCGGGACGCTCTTTTTGGAGGCTACGCTGAGGCTTCTGGCGGCGTCGCGAATGAGGTTTTCAACATCGCGAGCGCGCTCTTCAAAGTTAGATTCTTGGTTAGACTCTAAGTTAAGGGCGCGAATCCGCCTGCGATTTCCAGACGTTAAGGCCGGTTTGGGTTCCTGATAGCACGAGCCTCGGGTTCCCGATGGCACGATAGTCCGGGTTCCCGATAGCACGAGGCCGTCCACAGGTTTTACACAGGGCGCGAGCGGCTCGAAAGCGAGCAGCGTGCGCCCGCCGATTTCCATCTCCAGCGACAGGACGTAGCCGGGCAGCGGCTGGCGTCGCACGATGTCGCGCAGCTCGAACGCGAAGCGTTTGAACGGCGACAGGCTGCCGGATTTGACGTGGAGGTGGCGCAGCTCGAAACGCCAGCCGTCGCGCTGGCGGCCGCCGTGCTTGCGCACGATGCGGTAGAGCCAGCGGTCGAGGCCGCCAGTGAGATGGAAATAGGCCGGGTCGATGGTGAGGATGAGCGCGTCATCGAGGACGGCTTTGTAGAACCAGTCGGGGACGATCAGTTCGATGCCGTCCGGCCGCCCATAGCGGTCGGTGCGCTCCTGCCATTCGTTGATCCAGGAGAAACGGTGGCGGCGGCCTTCGGCGGGCTGGCGGATCGATGTCGAGATGGTGGTCGATTGCAGCCGGTCCAGCGCCGCCTTGAGGCGCTGATAGTCGCGCAGCGATGTGCCGCGCCCGACATAGGTGAGGATTTCATAGGGCGTCGCGGCCATCAGCCTGGACGTGCGAAGTCCGTTGTCACGGGCTTCCACGATCTGGCTGGCGGCCCAGATCAGGATGTCGGCGTCCCAGATCGTGGCCATGCCATGATCGGGGACGGCCTCGACGCGGATGGTGATGTCGCCCGCTGCGAAGTCTATCGGCGCGACGCGATGGGATTTGGAGAGGGAGAAGAAAGGATAGGCCATGAGATCCTGCGCATCTCGTGGCGCGAAGTCGCCGGGGAGCGCGCGAAACAAATCAAGTTGCCCACGCTCCGAAGGGTCACGACGCCACACCACCATGAAAGGGTCCGGCCAGGATCAGCGCGCGTATCGGCCGGCGCTCTGGCCGGTCGGCAGCGTCTGGCGCTTTGCGGGAAGCACGGAGCCGCGCGGATCGGACGTTGACGTCACCGCGCCGCGCTCGGCCCAGGTTTCGAGATCGTCGACGGCATAGACGACGCGCCCGCCGAGTTTGCGGTAGGCCGGGCCAGTGCCGTAGGTCCGGTGTTTTTCAAGCGTGCGGGCGGACAGGCTGAGAAATTCAGCGGCTTCCTTGGTCCGCAGGTAGCGTGGCGGGAGCGCGGCGGTTTCGGGTCGCATGGGGCGGGCCTCCGTGGGGTTGCTGGGGGCCGCTGGCGTTCAGCGGCTGACAGCGATCACGGTGGCGGAGAAAAACCGGCGGGATGGATGGGGGACTTGAGGTGGCTAAAATCTCCACCCCGGATGCCATGGCGGCGCGGCGACTAAATTAGGAGCGGCGGCGATGGCGAAGGAGTTGCAGATAGCCGCCGTCAATGAGGAAAAGGCCGCCTTCGACGAAGGCGATGACGGCATCGCGCAGCGGCGATGTCTTCCAGGGCTCGGTGTCGACGCGCGCCGCGCCGTAGATCGCGATGGCGATCTCGCGATAGGTCGCGCCGTTCATATGACCGTCGGCGGCGCGGAGTTTGAGCCGGAAGCGTCGCCGTTGCTCGGTGGTCATGCGCGTATCTCGCGGCGGTGGGCGGCCGAGCCAGATGCGCGCCATCCGCGTCAGGGCATCGATGCGGTCGAAGACGTCGGCATCGAACGGAACCAGCGCCGCGAGCTGGTCGTCTGGAACAGTGTCGGAAAGGAAAAGAACCCGGATGTCATGCTCGGAGAAGGACGCATAGGCGCCTTCGGGAGCGTCACGCCCTACGGCAAACGGGTCGGCGGATGAAGCGGAGGCAGGAGGCAGAAACTCGGGTCGGCGCGTCAGCAGAAGAACGGCGCCATCGCATGAGGGCGACCACACGACATCCTGATCAAGCGCGGACAGGCCCGGCCTGGCGGCGAAATCGCAGCCCCCAGAGTTGTTCTGCATCTTTCGGAAGCGGTGCGGCTTCGGCGGCAGCGTTCACAAGACCGCTGTAGAGTTCCTGATAAGGAACGTATCGGCGAAGACATTCCCACGCGAGACCTTCGACCGGCAAGCTATCGAAATAGTCGTAACGGCTGTCGTACCGCCAGTCGCTTGTATCTGGCCTCATAGCGTCAACTCCTCGCAGATTACGCGCGCAAGTCGAACGCCCAGTTTTCCTATTTCATCATAGGTGGTGGAAGGCCAGGAGAGGACATTGCGTGATGCCGAAAGGGCATCGCGCGAGCATCGGCGGATCAGTGGTGGGACTGGCGCAGAAGGTGCCGATAGCCGGTGTGCGTCATCCAGCGGGCGCGAGCGAGATGGCTGTCGTGGATGCGTCGACAGCGTTCCGGGTCGTGTGCCGGATCGAGTCCGAACAGGATATGCACCGCCTCTGTCCAATCTGCACCGTCGGCATCCGCGTCCAGCAAGCGCGCGTAAAGCTTGACGTGCGCCTTGTCGTAGGCGGTGAGTTCCTGCCCTGCCGGTGCGGTATCTTCGAATGTCTCGATCATGGTGCAGGATCGGTTACTATGCGGCTGCTGCATCTTAACCAAGTTTGGTCCAAAATGGAGCGATAGCAAGCGTCGGCAGGTTGTGCCCGCCGATCAGCGCGCGGCGTTGGATGGATTGGGCTTACTTCCGCGATCATCGACCAGCAACACTCCTTGCCCTTTGTCGGTGGACAGGAAGACGATGCCGGCAGCTTCCAAAGCTCTGCGCACCTGATCGCGCGTTGTCTCGTACACATCGAGCCCACTTTCGGATTCGAGGCGTTTGAGCGCGGTCAGCGATATGCGGGCCTTGTCAGCGAGCGTCTCCTGTGTCCAACCCAGCAACGCGCGTGCGGCCCGTGATTGTCGGGCGGTGATCATACATGATCACCTCCCACTCAGACCTACGCGCACTCCAGAACTACGGCTATTTTAGTCGCTCTCGCTTCTTTTTACCAGTCCTAAGACGCTGCGAGGAACCGGCGATGACGTAGTTCCGGTACAGCGATTCGCGGGGCCGTGCGGTATCGGGAAGCCTGAAGGCGGCCCCAGCCGCGTCGCGCGCCGGCGACCGCGTTGGGCGGGCGGCGTCTGAAAAAGATGGAGGGGCGGATGATCCGCCCCGCTTCACGCGAAGGGATCGATCTCGGAGACGATGGTGTCGTCGTCGCCGAGATCGATCCCATCGCGTGAGACGGTGCGCAGCGCGCAAGGTGTGGGGCCAAGATGCGAGGGTGGCGGCGATCCGACGTGAACAGGAAAAATCCCGGCGGCTCTCGCCGCCGGGATCTTCGGCTTCAGGGTCAGAACGGGATGTCGTCATCCATCTCGCGCTGGTCGTTCCCGTTCTCGGTCTGCTTCGCCCGGCTCAGGAAATCGACCGTCTCGGCGATAATCTCGCAGCCGTAGCGGTCGTTGCCCTCCTGGTCGGTCCATTTGGTGTAGTGGATGCGGCCGCGAACCAGAACCTTCATCCCCTTTTCGCAATGCTCCTCGATCGTCTTGCCGAGGCCGTTGAAGGCGGTGATCCGGTGCCATTCGGTGTCCTGCACCCGGTAGCCCCTGTCGTCGCGGATAACCTTGCCTTCCGAGTAGCGGGGGCGCGAGGTCGCGAGGGTGAAGTGGGTGATCGTGGTGCCGCCCTGGGTGGTGCGGGTTTCCGGGTCCTGGCCGATGTTGCCAGCGAGGATAACGATGTTCTGCATTTTCAGTCTCCGTTGCTTCTCGGAGGAACCATTCCCTCCGACGAGACCCGGCCAAGGCCGTCTGGAGACTCCTGCATCGCCGCCTTCGGCGGCGGCTCGACCCCCAAGGTCCCGGTGGAGCGGGCAGCCGCGCCCCGCGCGGCAACACGGCCGGAAACCGCGGGGGTTGCCGGAAGGAAACAGAACGGACTTAGGGGATCAGTCAGGCGGAGGGTTTGGTGCTTCCGTAAGCTCGATGGAGACCATCCGCAGAACGGCATCCCTGCTGGCGACCGTGAGGGCAGGATCAGACGCACCGCCTCGACGGCGCACTGGCCACACCCCCATTCGCCTGCCGATCCGCGCCTTGATTTCGCAGAGAGGCGAGGACTTCCGCGAGAACAAGACGCCTGCCTGGTCGTCCGCACCGATGGTCGGATCAGCGGCCCACGGGACGAGGCTCGATTCAGTGCATTGTAGGAAGGCTATGAAGGTGTTCGCGGCGCAGCTCGTCGCGCAACCCTATGGACCGACAGCGGCACACCGACCGCCGCGTTCGCGGATCTCGCCCGATGCGGATGCGCCGCGCCGAGCGATGCGACCGACAGGGTAACGGCCCGCTCAGATGAGGGGGCCGGCATCCTGTTCTGAGCTGAAAGGCTGAAGGCATGGCGGTAGAGCTCGCCGGGATCGCCACGGGAACGAAGGATCGCCGCCGTTGCTCTTGCGCTGGCGATTGAGGCCGCATGGCGGAAACGCGCTGTAGTGATGTCGAGCCAGTCCTTGCCCTTCGCCTATCCTCGATATAGGATACCCCCCTATATTATAATGAACGGATGGCCGCATGGCACACACGATCAAGGACAAAGCGAAACTGTTGGCACGGGTTCGCCGGCTCAAAGGTCAGGCGGAAGCCGTTGAGCGTGCGCTGGAAGAGGAACGTGGTTGCGCTGAAGTGCTCATGCTGGTCGCTTCCATGCGCGGAGCCATCAACGGCCTGACCGCCGAATTGATGGAGGATCACATCCGCCATCACGTCGTGAACCCCGAAACCGAGCAGGACAAGGCCCGCGCGCAGGGTGCGGCAGAGCTGATCGACGTCCTGCGCACCTATCTCAAATAGCGAAGATTTTCCTGTGACCTCCTTCACCGACCTCATTGCGCAAGGCAGTGCGCACGCCTGGCTCTTTATCCCCTCCGCCATTCTCCTCGGCGCGTTGCACGGGCTTGAGCCGGGGCATTCCAAGACGATGATGGCAGCCTTCATCATCGCCATTCGCGGCACAGTCATGCAGGCGGTCCTGCTCGGGCTGGCCGCCACTTTGTCACATACGGCCGTTGTCTGGGTTATCGCGCTCGGCGGACAGTATTTCGGGCAGCAATGGGGTGGTGAGGCAAGTGAACCCTATTTTCAGCTTGCTTCAGCCGTCATCATCATCGGCATCGCCATCTGGATGGCATGGCGGACATGGCGAGAGCAGGCCGCCGAAAAGCACGACCATCACCACCATGACGAAGTGCAGCATGTCAGCACCCGTGAAGGGCTGTTGGCGCTTGAGGTTTTCGAGGATGGCGTTCCACCGCGCTGGCGCATTCAGTTCGAGCGCGGACCGCTACCCTCAGCTGACCAGCTTGGTATCGAAACCGTCCGAGAGGATGGCGTGCGGCAGGCTTTCACCCTCGTCTCGAAAGGCGAATTCCTCGAAAGCTTGGAAGAAATCCCTGAGCCGCACGCTTTTACGGCCCTGTTGAAGCTCGGCGGTGCGGAGGGAGCCGAGATCCATGAAATCGTGTTCGAGGAACACGATCACGATCATATGAATCTCGGCGACGAGGATGATGCTCACGCGCGAGCGCACGCCGCAGACATCCGCAAGCGGTTCGCCGGGCGCACCGTCACGACCGGCCAGATCATCATGTTTGGCCTAACGGGCGGGTTAATTCCTTGCCCGGCCGCAATCACGGTGTTGCTCCTGTGCATGCAACTCAAGCAACTCAGCCTCGGCTTCGTACTGGTGATCTGCTTCAGCATAGGACTGGCGCTGACGATGGTATCCGCTGGCGTTCTTGCAGCGCTCAGCGTCAAGCACGTCTCTACCCGGTGGTCGGGATTCAGTAGCTTCGCCCGCCGTGCGCCCTACGCATCGGTGATCCTGATCGTCCTTGTCGGCCTTTATACGGGCTGGCTTGGGTGGCAAGGCATTCAGCACGGCCCGCAGCATCAAGCGACCGTTCCGACGGACTTGTCGCAGAAGTCCTGACTTTCGCACGTCGCAAAAGTCATCGATTCGATGGCCGCAAAACTCGGGACTTTCGCGAAAAGCGTCATGCTAAATCGCGATGGCCGGAATAGTATTGGATAGCCGAGAGTTCTGAGAGCATCTCGCATGGGGAAACAGGATCAATCCGAGTATGCAAACTGATCGGGTTATAAACGGTGAACGGGCCACGGATCATGCACGCAAGGAGCGCGCAGCATTACTGTCGATTCTGGCAAGTGCCGGCATCACGCTAGGCAAGTTCGTTGCCGGGATGCTCTCGGGATCATTGGCTTTGCTGTCGGAAGCGGCCCACGCGCTGGTCGATACCGGCGCGACCATCGTCACCTACTTCGCCGTTCGGGCGGCAAATAAGCCTGCGGATGCCGAGCACCAGTATGGACATGGCAAATTCGAGAGCTTGGCTGCACTGGCTGAAATGGTGGTGCTGTTCATCCTCGCCACGTTCGTCCTGATCGAGGCAAGCCGGCGCATTACCGAAGGCGGCGGCGAATTCGAACCGACGCCGCTTGCCTTCGCGGTCCTGATCATATCGATCATCGTGGATATCAACCGCGTTCGAAGCTTGCGCAAGGTTGCGAAGGAGACAGGCAGTCAGGCACTCGCAGCCGACGCCATCCATTTCGCCTCAGATTTGGCGGGAAGCACCCTTGTCTTGCTCGGGCTTGTGGCGGCCCTGTTCGGCTTCAAGTATGGCGATGCCGTTGCCGCGATCGGTGTCGCGGTCTTCATCGCGATTGCTGGCTGGCGGCTTGGTCGGCAAACCATAGACACGCTCCTTGATGGCGCGCCGAAGGGCATCGCTGAACGTGTCTCCGCGCTCGTCATCGACGTTCCTGGTGTAGTGCGTATCGACCAATTGAGGCTGCGATCCGGTGGCGCCGAAATCTTCGGGGAGATCGAAGTTTCGGTGTCGCGCACCTTGCCCCTTGAGCGCGTGATGGCGATCAAGGAGCAAATTCAGGCTACGGTCCGCGAGGCTGTTGCAAATGCCCAGCTCACCGTGACCGTTATTCCTCGGGCACTCGACAACGAGACTGTACTCGAACGCATCTTGCTCACTGCTGCAAAGCGTCGCCTGCCAGTACACCATGTCACGGTGCAGAACATCTCTGAGCGCCTGTCCATAGGGCTAGATATCGAGTTGGATAGCAGGATGAGCCTGCTCGCGGCCCACGGCATAGCATCGAAATTCGAGGCCGCGATCCGTGACGAACTCGGTGCGGAGATCGAGGTCGAAACCCATATCGAGCCGCTTGAGATCGCGCATCTGGCCGGAGAAAATGCCCCAGAGGCAGTCGTTGCGGCGATTGCCGAGACAATCGCTTCGGTGGCCGTTCGTATAGGTACAATCCAGAATGTGCATGACATTCGTGTCAGGCAGACGACCGCGGGCCTTATCGTCAACTATCACTGTCAAGCTGACCCTTCGCTCGACATTCAAAGTGTCCATGACGCAATCGATCTTCTTGAGCGTGAAATCCGCAGTAGTTATGCGGACATCATTCGTGTCATCGGGCACGCCGAACCGGGAAGCAGGTCGAATGAGGAGCTAATTGGCTCCGCCGCGCAAATGACCACGTCACCTGTCGCAGATATTCCGTCGCGAAGATCCTGACTTCCGCCAGAAAGCCGGTGCCCCTGAATTGTTAGGCAAAGTCTATCGCAAAACTTCCTCGCCAAAGTCGGAGTTTCGCCCCTGACATTTGCGACGTCTCACGACGGAGAATCAGTCGTTATATCGGCTGGTGCCGCCGTCCGCACGCGGCTCGGGGCGCAAGTACGCCGCCTCGCCGTGTCAGTGATTGAAACCGAATGGCGGAATCGCGCCGAAGGCGTGGTTCCGGCGCGGCCGAAAGCGCGGCCCAAAGGGCAACGCCATACCAGCCGCTGCAATCCGGCTTCTATGAACCGTCGCGAAAGTCGCTATTCTACAGCGATGCAAAAATCAGGCGAGAAAGTCTCGCTTTAGTGGGGATTATTGCGACAAGTGTTGAGTTAATAGAAATTAGAACCGGGCGCTCATCACTGTCGTGACAAATCAACCACGTCAGCGGATTTGCAACAGACGGGGCATGTGATCCTTGCTGCGGGAATGTCCGCGGACGGAATGGGGGCAGGACTGATGAAGCTGACGAGATTGCTGGCCGTGACGAGCGCGCTGTGTTTGCTCAGTGGGGTGGGGCACACAGCGGAACCATCTTTCGAGGGAAAATACACATTCAACTGGCTCAAGAGCCCCGGTAAACAACGCTTGCATCAAGGTCGATGCAAAGCTTGCGTCTCGTCTTTCGTCGAACACATTCAAATGTAAGCAGGGCGAGGGAAGGACGGAGGCAGGAGAATTGGTTCCGGCCTGCAAAGCGACACGCGGCGACGTCGAATACCTGATCTTCAACACGCGAACTGCTTGTGAGAACGAGCGCAAGACGCGAACTCGGAAGAGTGACCCCCTTTTGCTCTTGAACCCAGCTCAAGCGCAGGCCGTCTACAGCGCCATATATGCGCTAAGCGAGGCCGGCGGCCGGCTGTATGCCGCCTCCTTCGATGCCTTCGCCGCAGGCGGGGCACTCATTGATGTTCGCTCGTTCGACGACGACCGTATCGAAGTGCGGTTGACCAGCGGCGGGGATGCCGAAACACATGCAGATATTTCCGCCTTCGCCCGTGCCTATGGCTTGCAGCAAGCATCATGACCAAAGCAGGCATGATGCGAACAACTATCATTGTTGACGCGAACAACGCCGAGGACATGCGCGCGGCCGAAGCGTGGTTGGACAGGTGGCGGCCAGCGCTGCGTCATGTCTCCGATGACGAAGGGTGCGGCTGCTGCGTGCATATCTGGCATGTGACAGGCCCAGCACAGGCCGTTGACGAGTTGCCGCCCTCGATGCGTCAACTGCCCGGCGCAGGGTGGACTTCAAATCGGATGCTGATCGGTGCTGGCTTGGCCGGTGTGGCGGCTCTGCTCGCCTTGGTGAAAGCACTCTACAGCCCATGACGTTGATGCTGGTCAGCGATTGAGCCGAATGGCGGAAACGCGCCCAAGGCGTGGTTCCGGCGCAGCCGAAAGCGCGGCCCGAAGGGCGACACCCTTCCTTTCCGGCCCATGCCGTCAACGTCACCGAAACAGCAATGTCAGCGTGAAAGCGCAGCGGTCCCGACCGCATTGAGGGTTACCACGGCCGCAATGCCGATGACGATGCCACCGATCCCGCCGAGGATATTGATGGCGATGGCCGAGTCGATCATGTGCTTGGTGACGCCATGAACGAGGGCGTAACCGGCGATGACGGCCGGAATGGCGAAGATGGCGAGCGCGATCAGGCGCAAGGCGGGGTTCTTCGCAAAGCCGAGGACGCCGATCACCAGCACGATAGAGCCGATGGCCGCACCGATGGCCGCAAGGGCGGAAAGCCAGAAGCCCGAGTCGGTCGCATAGACATATTGGAACGCGGTGATGCCCGTCATGACCGGCAGCGCGTAGATCGCGAGATGCCAGGCGATCACGCAGAAGGTGATGGTGAGCGAGATGGCGAGAAGGATCAGCGTCATGGAAACCTCCAGATAAACGGTTGAGGATCACGACAGGCTGACTTCGGATACGCTCCGCCTGCGACTATGCTGCTTTGCCGGTTCTGCAAGGATGCGTCATCAAAGCCATTTGTCTGCTGCTCCGTCAAGTATTGGCGGTTGAAGCAACCGCCGAGCGGCGGCGCTTACGCGCCGCCGTGCTTCATGACCGGGATGCCGAGCTTGCGGGCTTTGTCCGCGAGATTGTCCTGAATCCCGGTTCCGGGGAAGTGGATGACGCCGATCGGCATGGTGTCGAGCATCGCATCGTTGCGTTTGAACGGCGCTGCCTTGGCGTGCTTCGTCCAGTCGGGCTTGAACGCGATCTGCGTGACCTTGCGGCTGTCAGCCCATTTGGCGGCGATGAGTTCGGCGCCCTTGGGGCTTCCACCATGCAGCAGCACCATGTCGGGGTGCTTGGCGTGAACCTGATCGAGCTTGGCCCAGATCAGGCGATGGTCGTTGCAGTCGAGACCGCCGGTGAAGGCCACCTTCGGGCCGGGCGGCAGGAACACCTCGTTCTCGGCGCGGTTCTTCGCGGCGAGGAAGTCACGGCTGTCGATCATCGCGGCGGTCAGGTTGCGATGGTTGACCATTGAGCCGGTGCGCGGCCGCCAGTTCTTGTGGGAGTGGCGCTCGAAGTGATCGGCGGCCTGGTCGCGCATCAGCTCGAAGGCGTTGCGCCGTTCGAGAAGGGTCTGACCCTCTGCCGTCAGGCGCTCCAGTTCGACGGACTTCACCTCGGAGCCGTCCTGTTCCCTCTGTAGGCGGCGCTGGGCGACTTCGTTATCGTCCAGCTCGCGTTCGATCCGGTCGGTGGCGCGATGGAAGAGGTTGACCGTGCCCCAGAGCAGTTCGTCGAGGTCGGGTTCGAGGCGGGTGTCGGAGAGCGCCACCACCAGGGCGTCGAAGATGTCGGCGATGCTGCCGGCCACGACATTGCCCTCGGGGAGCGGCCGCGGGTCGGGTTCGTCCTCGAAGGGACGGTAGCCGTAGAGCGCCAGTTCCTGGAGGAGATGATCGGTTGGGGACGATTCGTGGTGCGGCTCGTAGTCGGTGTCGTGGTGTTCGGTCATGGTGGTCTGCCTTCGGCTCGTAGCCGCGCCCATCGCGGCCTTCGTGGCGACGAAAGCCCACGGGCGGGACGGGCTGGCAGTCCTCGCGCTCTCGCGAGGGCCTTGATGGCAAAGCCCGGCTATTTTGTTTCGCGATGCAAAGGCGGCTTTGCCGCCGGCGGAAAATAGCCGAGGCGCCGCCATTGCCCGCCTGGCCAGTTTGTGGGCCGATCGCCCCCTCAGAAGGCCGTGGGTGTGGCCTCTCCGTGCCGGAGGTAGATCGCCGTGGGCGAACCGGCCCCGCGACACCGCGTTGCCGCCGCCACCTGTGCGTGACAGATCAGGCCGCCAGAGACATGAAGCGGGCTATGTCCTGCGAGGCGACCTGATCCCGCAATCTCGCCGCCAATGCGTCGTGGCCGAGAAGCCTGAGATCTTCATTGAAGTCGCCCAGCCTTGGCGTGAGCACGACCGTTTCGATCCCGGCCCCGCTCGCACGCTCGACCAGGGTCGCCATCGCCCTGTCACCGGCCGGATCGTTGTCGCGGGCGATATAGAGGCGTCGCAGCGTCGGCGGGAACAGGATGGCGCTGAGATGGGCCGCCGACAGCGCCGCCATGGATGGCATCATGGGCAGAACCGAGCGGACGGACAGCACCGTTTCGATACCTTCGCCGGCCGTCGCCACCTCTGAGCCCATGCCGAACCGGACGGCGCTCCCCAGGAGATCACCCATCGCACGCCGGGGCGTCTCGATTGGCGCACGGCCAAGACGCGCCTCGCTGAAGCCGTCGGGATCGAGCCAGGTGCGGTGTGCGCCCGTCATGGTGCCGGCGGGGTCGGTGACGGCAGCGATCATTGCCGGCCATGTCTCGGTCGGTGCGTTCTCGTCGGCCCGATAGTAGCAGCGTGGATGGAAGCGCATGCTTGCGGTTTCGTGCAAAGCCGTAATGGCGCGATTCCGCAAATACGTTTCCACGAGCGTCTGCCCGATGGGCTTCGCCATGGCAAAGAGCCGCCGTGACGCTTCTGGCGATCCTGTCGGCACGGATACCGGTCGCCAGTCGCGATCACCGGGTTCGGGTTCAGGATGCGGTAAAGCCAGGAAGGTCCGGGCCTCGTCGGCAATTTCCTTGAAGTCGACCAGCCCGCAGCTCTTGCGGATGACGTCGAGAAGATCGCCATGTTCGCCGGTCGCGGAATCCTGCCACTTGCCGGCTGCGCCCTTGCCGGTTTCCGGGCCGACCAGCCGCACGAACATCGAGCGGCCCGGCGCGTTGCGGACATCGCCGACCTGCCAATAGCGTCCGGCGCGATGGCCGGACGACAGATAATGACGGCAAACCGCCTCGGCGTGTCGGCCGAGACGGATTGCGAGTTCGCCAGCGTCGAGGCGAGCCATTTATGCCGCCTCCCGTTCGCCGATGCACTCGACCGGCCAGCGTTCGAGCAGCTTTGCGAGCACGACCGGCCCGTTGGCGTCGACCGGCACGAACATGCGCAGCTTCCACGAGATGATTTCGTGGAAGAGGCCATAGGCCGAAAGCCGCTCGCGCATCGTGTCGGTGAAGCCGGAGAGTTCGATGCGGTTCGCGCCCATGACGCGAGCGCGCCGAAGCTGAAGGCCCTCGACGAGATCGAGGATCGTGCGACCGTCCGTCAGCGCCATGAAGGCGTCATCGGGCGTGAGCGCGGTCGTGACGGTCGTGGTCGCGTTCGCGGCCCAGGCCGGAGAGACCTTGCGGCCGATGATGCGTTCGCCGTCGTCGGTCTGGAGGCGATAGACCCGCGTCGATTCGTTTGGCAGGCGCTTCCAGATCGGGAGCAACAAGCCGGTAACGACGTGGATCGTTCTGTCGGCAAACTCCGGCACCTCAGCGATCTCGGCGTTCCAGGCGGCAGCGAACGCATCGTGATCGGCTTCGATCCAGTGGGTTTCGCCCATGGCGTTGAGAGGAATGTTATGGCCTTCCATGGGGCGCAGCAGCCGCACGCGCCGCTCGATCTCGCCATCGTCGAGCATGATGCTGGTGGTCGGCACCTGCACGGCGGCACGGCCCGAACGCTCGTTGATGAGGAGTTTCGCGCGGCGGTCATCGAGATGGCCGAGGGCCGCGTCCAGCGTCAGCGGACGATTGCGCTCGCGCTGGGTGATGGTGAGCAGCCGGGTTTCCGTGCCGGTGCCGGGATGGACATAGATGGTCTTGCGGTCGGTAACGATGAACCGCTCGGCGGTCAGCGTCTCCAACCCGGCGTCATAAGTGCCGCTGGCGATAGCGCCCTCGATGCGCGCCGTCAGCAATTGCTCGAAAGCGGTGAAGAGGACGCCCTGAAGCTCGATGGTCAGCGCCAGCAACCGATTGAGGAAGGTGGTGATCGGCGGCAGGTCATCCTTGATGCCGGTCGAGTCCATCAGCTTCAGGCCGGTGGCGGACTCAAAGCGGTCGAGCGAGCAGCCCTCGACCTTGCCGCGCACCAGCAGCATGTAGAGCTGGCGCAGCGCATCGCGCGCATAGGGGCTTTCCAGATTGTCCTCGGGGCGGAACAGACCTTGCCCGCCGGTCTGGCGCTGGCCCCGCGTGATCGCGCCGAGCGTGTCGAGGCGGCGGGCGATCGTCGACAGGAAACGCTTCTCGGCCTTCACGTCCGTCGCAATCGGCCGGAATAGCGGCGGCTGCGCCTGGTTGGTCCTGTGGGTGCGGCCGAGGCCCTGAATCGCCGCGTCCGCTTTCCAACCGGGTTCGAGGAGGTAATGGACGCGCAACCGCGTATTCCGCGCCGAGAGTTCGGCGTGGTAGCTGCGCCCGGTCCCGCCCGCGTCCGAGAAGATCAGGACACGCTTGGCGTCGTCCATGAACGCTTGCGTCTCGGCGAGATTGGCGGAGGCGGCGCGGTTCTCGACGACAAGGCGGTCAATGCCGCCCGGACTGCACTTTCTGACAATCCGGCGCGAGCGGCCCGTTACTTCGGCCACCATCTCCGTCCCGAAATGCTGGACGATCTGATCGAGCGCGCCGGGGACCGGCGGCAGGCTCGCCAGCTTCTCGATCAGCGCGGTGCGGCGGGCGACCGCCTCCCGACTTTCAACGGGCTGGCCATCGCGCATGACCGGGCGCGAGGACATATTGCCGTCGGCATCGGTGAACGGCTCGTAGAGCTGCACCGGGAAGCTGGTTTCGAGATAGGACAGGACATATTCGCGCGGCGTGATGTCCATCCGCACGTCGTTCCATTCCTCGGTCGGCAGATCGGCAAGGCGGCGTTCCATCAGCGCCTCGCCGGTCGAGACGATCTGGATCACGGCGGCATGGCCTTCGTTGAGATCGCGGGTGATCGACCGGATCAGGTTTGGCGTTTTCATGCTGGTGAGCAGATGGCCGAAGAAACGCTGCTTGGCGGACTCGAAGGCCGAGCGAGCGGCGGACTTCGCCTGCCTGTTCAGCGTGCCGGTCGATCCGGTGATGTTGGCGGCCTCCATCGCCGCGTCGAGATTGTTATGGATGATGGCGAAGGCACCGGCATAGGCGTCGTAGATGCGGGTTTGCTCGGGCGTCAGCGCGTGCTCGACCAGCTCGTATTCCACGCCGTCCAAGGAGAGAGAGCGGGCGGTGTAGAGGCCGAGCGCCCGCAGGTCGCGGGCCAGCACTTCCATCGCCGCGACGCCGCCCATTTCGATGGCTTCCACGAACTCGGCCCTGGTCGAGAACGGGAAATCCTCGCCGCCCCAGAGGCCGAGCCGCTGCGCATAGGCGAGATTGTGAACGCTGGTGGCGCCGGTCGCGGAGACATAGTTGACGCGGGCGTTCGGAAGCGCGTGCTGGAGACGAAGCCCGGCACGTCCCTGTTGGGACGCGGCCACGTCACCCCGTTCACCTTTACCGCCAGCGGCGTTTTGCATCGCGTGCGCCTCGTCGAAAATGATGGCTCCATCGAAATCGGAACCCAACCATTCAACGATCTGTTTGACGCGCGAAAGCTTTTCGCCGCGATCATCGGATCGTAGCGTAGAATAGGTGGTAAATAGGACGCCTTCGGGCAGCGTGATCGGCTTGCCTTGCGGGAACCGCGACAGCGGCGAGACCAGCAGGCGCTCCATACCGAGCGCGGACCAATCGCGTTGCGCGTCCTCCAGGAGCTTGTCGGATTTGGAGATCCAGACCGCCTTGCGGCGTCCCTGCATCCAGTTGTCGAGGATGATCGCGGCGGACTGGCGGCCCTTGCCGACGCCGGTGCCGTCGCCGATAAAGAAGCCGCGCCGGAAGCGCACGGCTTTCTCGGCATCGTCACGCGCGGCGGTGACGAGATCGAAGGTCTCGTCCACCGTCCATGCGCCAGCCAGATAGTCCGAATGGGCTTCGCCGGCGTAGATCAGCGTTTCGAGCTGGGCGTCGGACAGAAGCTCGCGGATGTTGGCGGGGAGATGCGGGCGATAGCTGGGCCTGGGCGGCGCGACGGACGCCATCGCCGCCGACTGCACCAGCTTGGTCGGATGAGCCTGAGACCCGGAAATACGGATCGCCTGCAATCCGTATTCCTCATAGATGCTGTCCGACAGACGGCCATGGTCCTCGGCCCCGGCCTCGATGATCTCATAGTCGAGCGCAACGCCTTCGGGCTCGGCCATTGATGCGGCGGGCGCGGCCTTCGCGGCGCGGTTGAGATAGCCGCGCACGCTGCGCGCGGCGGCAGGCGCAGCAGCCGGAACGATGACGGACGGATCGACCGGAAGGCGCGGCGGCAGATGCGCGCCGATCCACGTCATGAGCGTCGCGGCATCCGGCGCGGTCCCCGGCGAGGACGGGAAGACCGCAGGATCGTCGGCGGGCAGCTTGTCGATGACGGTCAGCCGCGTTGGGAAGGTCGTGCCATGCTTGGCATAGACGCTGCCGTCGATCGCGGCGGAGAACACGACGCGGCCGCGCTCCTGCAAGCGGGTGAAGGCCGAGGACCAGGCCGGGGATTCCGGGTCGAAGTTCGCGCCAGTGATCGTGACGAGCCGGCCACCTGGAGCCAGTCGCGCCAGCGCGGAGGCGACATGGCGGAAGGCGGCATCGGCCACGCGGCCCTCGACATGGACCATGGCCGAGAACGGCGGGTTCATCAGCACGACCGACGGGACAGCGGCGGCGTCGAGATGATCGTCGATCTGCGCCGCGTCGAAGCGGGTGACGGGAATGGCCGGAAAGAGAGAGGAGAGAAGCGAGGCGCGCGTGTCGGCCAGCTCGTTCAGCACGAGCGAGCCACCAGCAATCTCGGCGAGGATCGCCAGAAGCCCGGTCCCGGCTGAAGGCTCCAGAACACGGTCGGCAGCCGTGATCGCGGCTGCGGCGACGGCGACATGGCCGAGCGGGATCGGCGTCGAGAATTGCTGAAGCGCCTGGCTCTCCTGCGAGCGGCGGGTATGCGCCGGTAGAAGCCCGGCGATCTTGCCGAGCAGCGGCAGAGCGGCAGCCGGAGACCCGGCTTTGCGGAAAAGCGCCTTTCCGTATTTGCGCAGGAACAGGACGGTTGCGACCTCGCACGCCTCATAGGCGGTTTTCCAGTCCCAGAGGCCGGTAGCGTCGGAACCGCCGAAGGCCGTTTCCATCGCGCTGCGCAGGACAACGGCATCGACCCGCGCGCCGCGTTCGAGATGCGGCAGGATCAGGAGGGCGGCGGCATGGGCAGCGGCAGCATTATCGCCGGACGCAGCGAGCGGCGTCGCCGGCAGCGTATCGGCCAGGGGAAGGTGAGCGTTCATCGGGAAGTCCTCGGGAGAGCGGAAACGGGCAAGCCCGCCGGCGCTCTCTCTCGGACCGGACGGGCTCAAACCCGTCCCGGCCGCTCTCTGCCTCTCATCACCTGCGGATGGCGGCTGCGGCCAAATGAAAATGCGCCCCACCAGATGGCGGAGCGCATGTGTCGTTCAGTAGATTACCGCGAATGTGTCGACAGCCTCGAAGGCTGCCGACAAGCGGATCAAGTGGCCGCCGACAGGTTCACCCGTCGCATCAGAGCCTCGCCGCTTTCCTTGCGCTCGGAATAGCGGTCCGTGAGATAAGAGGAGACATCGCGGGTCAGCAGCGTGAACTTGACCAGCTCCTCCATCACGTCGACCACCCGGTCATAGTAGGAAGACGGCTTCATGCGGCCCGCTTCATCAAACTCCTGAAACGCCTTGGCGACGGAGGACTGGTTCGGGATCGTCACCATCCGCATCCAACGACCGAGCACCCGCATCTGATTGACGGCGTTGAAGCTCTGCGAGCCGCCCGACACCTGCATGACGGCGAGCGTCCGGCCTTGTGTCGGCCGCACGGCGCCGACCGACAGGGGTATCCAGTCGATCTGCGCTTTCATCACCGCGCTCATAGCGCCGTGCCGCTCCGGGCTCGTCCATACCTGGCCTTCCGACCAGAGCGACAATTCCCGTAGCTCCTGCACCTTCGGATGATTGGCTTTCGCCCCATCCGGCAATGGCAGGTCCGTCGGATCGAAGATGCGTGTCTCCGCTCCGAAGTGGTTGAGCAGCCGCTCGGCCTCCTGGGTCAGAAAGCGGCTGTAGGAGCGTTCTCGCAGCGAGCCGTAGAGCAGCAGAATGCGAGGCGGATGGGTCGAAGGCGTTGCGCGCAGTCGCTCGATACTCGGCACGTCGATGCAGTCGCCATCGACATTGGGCAAACTACGCAGCATCAGCGACTTGCCTCCGTGACGGACACCGGCTTGCCGCTGCCCTCATACCAACCCTTGGAGCGGTTCACGATCCACACGACCGAGAGCATGACCGGCACCTCGATCAGTACGCCGACGACGGTGGCGAGCGCCGCGCCGGAATGAAAGCCGAACAGGCTGATGGCGGCGGCAACGGCCAGCTCGAAGAAGTTGGACGCGCCGATCAGGGCGGAGGGGCCGGCAACGCAATGCTGTTCCCCCGAGATCCGATTAAGCAGATAGGCAAGGCCCGAGTTGAAATAGACCTGGATCAGTATCGGCACGGCGAGCAACGCGATGACCATCGGCTGCGCGATGATCTGTTCGCCCTGAAAGCCGAACAACAGCACCAGCGTCGCCAGCAGCGCAACCAATGACACCGGCCCGAGTTTGGCAAGGAGCTGGTCGAGCGCGGTTTGTCCGCCGCCCGCTAGGAAGCGGCGGCGCACGATCTGGGCGACGATCACTGGGATGACGATATAGAGCACAACCGACAGCAGCAGCGTGCCCCATGGCACGGTGATCGCCGACAGGCCGAGCAGCAGCCCGACGATCGGCGCGAAGGCCACCACCATGATCGCATCGTTGAGCGCGACTTGGCTCAAGGTGAAATGCGGCTCGCCTTTGGTCAGGTTGGACCAGACGAACACCATCGCGGTGCAAGGAGCCGCGGCGAGGATGATGAGGCCGGCTATATAGCTGTCTATCTGGCCGGCGGGCAGCAGCGGCCGGAACAGCCAGCCGATGAACAGCCAGCCGAGCAAGGCCATGGAAAACGGCTTCACCGCCCAATTGACAAACAGCGTCACGCCGATGCCGCGCCAGTGACGGCCGACTTCGCCGAGCGCGGTGAAGTCGATCTTCAAGAGCATCGGAATGACCATCAGCCAGATCAGCACAGCAACCGGCAGATTGACCTTGGCGATTTCCGCCGCGCCGATGGCCTGAAATACCCCAGGCATGACGTGGCCGAGTGCGATGCCGGCGATGATGCAGAGCGCGACCCAAAGGGTGAGATAGCGTTCAAATGTGGACATGGATTTTCCTCACGCCGTCGCCACGCGGCGGCCGTGCTCGTCCACCACACGCTCACCATCCTCTTTGATGAACTCGCCCTGTTGCGGCGGCAGCAGGTCGAGAACGTCTTCCGATGGGCGGCAAAGCCGAACGCCCTTCGGGCTGACGACGATGGGCCGGTTGATGAGGATCGGATGCGCCATCATGGCGTCGAGGAGCTGGTCGTCGGTCAATGTCGCATTGCCAAGACCAAGCTCTGCATAGGGCGTGCCTTTCTCTCGCAGCAGGGCGCGAACGGAGATGCCCATGCGCCGGACGAGCTGCGTCACCATCGTCCGTGACGGTGGCGTCTTCAGATATTCGACGACATGCGGCTCGACGCCGGCATTGAGGATCATCGCCAGCGTGTTGCGCGACGTGCCGCAATCGGGGTTGTGGTAGATGATAACGTCCATGCCCCACCTCACGCCGCGCTGCCGCGAGGCGAGCTTGCGCCTTCGGATTGGCCGATTTCGACAAGGCGGGCGTGAAGCGTCGATTTGTCGAGGCTGGAAACAGGCAGTGCCGCGAAGGCCGCGATCCGGTTCCGAAGATAGCGAAAGGCGGTCACGAAGGCCGTTTGCCGGGCGATCTCCGGGCCTTGTACGGCGGCTGGGTCTTCGACACCCCAATGCGCTGTCATTGGCTGGCCTGGCCAGACCGGGCAGGCTTCGCCAGCGGCGTTGTCGCAGACGGTGAACACGAAATCCATGACCGGGGCGTCAGGCACGGCAAACTCGTCCCATGCCTTTGAGCGGAGGCCCTCGGTGGGATAATCGTAACTTGCCAGCGTTTTGATGGCGAGCGGGTTCACTTCGCCCTTCGGCTGGCTTCCGGCCGAGTAGGCACGGAAGCGACCCGCGCCGTCCTTGTTCAAGATGCTTTCGGCCAGGATCGAGCGGGCCGAATTGCCGGTGCAAAGGAATAGGACATTGAAGATGCGATCTGGCTCATTTGCGTCAGACATGGGGAGCGCCTTTCTCGGGTTCGCAGCAAGAGGACAGCGCGGCCATTGCCGGATTGCACACCTCGGGGTGGCCGTGGCAGCAGTCGCGCATGAGGAATTCGACAAGGCTGGAAAGCGCCGTAAGGACCGCGCTGTAGATGATCGACCGTCCTTCGCGGCGGGACTCGACAAGCCCGGCCTGTTCGAGATGGCTCAGATGAAAAGACATGCGCGACGAGGACGCTCCATCCATCGCTTCGCCGATGGCGCCAGCGGACATGCCTTCGGGGCCAGCCGTCACCAGAAGGCGAACGATGCGGAGCCGAGTTTCCTGTGACAGCGCGGCGAAGGCATCTAGGGCCTGCTTTTCGTGCATGATTATCTCAATAATTCAAGAGTCGTTGAGATAATGGATACACCAAGGGCCTGTGCTGCGCCAGTGCCTTTTCCAGCATGAAAAAATGCGCCCCACCGGATGATGGGGCGCATTCAGTCCTGCCATCAGCATGAATGGCGACGGAGAGCGACCGAGGCCGCTCCCCGCCGTTTCGATCATTCGGCCGCGACGAGAACGACGTGCTCGTCTTCGGTGTCGGCGGCTTCGTCCTCGTCGCCATCACCGTCATCGTCACCGGCGAGGAAGTCCGGCAGGGCTTCACCGTCACCGTCATCGCCAGTGTCCACGGCGTCAGCGTCGAGATCGACGAGACGCAGGGGCTCGGGCAGCCAGCCGGTGTCGGCCAGGAGGCGTTCGGCCTCCCGCGCCATGTCGTCCTTCTTCAGATGGTCGATCAGGCGGGCCTTGTCCTCGCCCAGCGCCTCACCCACCGCTTCGAGGATGCGGGGCTTGGTCACGCGCCCCAAATAGTTCGTGACGGTCGGCTGGAAACCGGCATTCGCCATCTGGAGCCCGGTGGCGCGGGCAAGACGGTCGGCTTCCGCCATGCGGGTCCGAAGGCCGCTTTCGGAAACGCCGCTCGCGCTGTAGGGGTTCGGCTTCTCGTAGAGCGCGGTGATGCCGAACGAGACGCAATGGGCGAGAAGCGCCATGCGGCTGGCCTCGTCGAGCGCATCCAGCCAGTCCCAGAGCGCGTCGTCGTCGGCAGGCAGATCGGCCTTCCAGCCGGCGTGCCGCTCGTCCACGGACTTCGCATAGGCGCTGTCCTTGAGGTCGATCCCCTGTTCGGGGAAGGACACGTTCTGGACGTTGACCCGGACGGCCGAGCCGGTGGTGGACCGCTTGAAGGTATCGCGGGCCAGTCGATGCAGCAGCGCCGTCATGGCGATATGCGGATTGGCGCCGACCGCTTCGCGGAGCGCCACGGTGCGATGCGCGGTCAGCTCGATCACCAGCCGTTCGGGGAGAGGCTTGATGGTCTCCTCTTCCTCCTCGGGCTCGGCCGGCTGGCCGCCGATGGTGATGACGGCGCGCTGGACATTCGGCGTGGTGGCGCCGTCGGTGTCGGTGTCATCACCGCCGGCCTCGGGCGCATCGCCCTCGACGGTCTCGGCCGGCTCGTCCTCGGGACGCACCCAGCCGCGATCGATCATGAGCGCGCCATCCTCGTCGACGCTGACGAAGACGCCGGCGATGGCGATGTCGGCGGGATCGTAGATCGCCGGACGGCGCTCGAAGGCGTCGAGCTGCTTTTCGATCTCGCCGAGGCGCTGGTCGATCTCGTCCGGCAGCTCGTCGTGGTCGCTATACTCGGCCTCGAGACGCTCCTGCTCCTCGCGCAGCTTCTCGCGCTGGCGCCGCTCCTTCGCGGGCAGTTCCGCGATTGTGCTGGTGACGGCGCGCAGACCATCATCGTGGCCGTAGGGAAGTTCGAGGCTGGCCGCGACCCACTTCCAGCCCTCCGCCGCCACCTCGTCGGCCGCGGCCTTCAGCTTCTCGGCGACCAGGCGGTCGAGAAGCGGCACGTCTTCCATCCAGCCGTCCGCATCGTCGTCGAAAAGATAGCGCGGCAGCAGCGGGCCGTTCGCCGCGACATAGGCGTCGACGCCGACGAAAAGCGCACGCTTGTCGGAGGTGGGAACGCTGGTTTCGGTCAGCATCTCGCGGATGCGCCAGGGCTCGCGGAAGTGCGACTGACGGATCGCGTCCCAGACCTGTTCCTGGCGGGCGTGATCGGGATGCGCGGTGAACGCCTCCAGCATGGCGAGCGTCATGCCGTTCTGGGCATAGACGTCGTGCAGCACCGGCGAGACCTTGGCGAGCGCCAGGCGCTGATCGACATAGCGCTCGGTGGTGAAGTAGGTAGTGGCGACCTCCGCCTTGGTCATGCCGCCGTCGACCATGCGCTTGAACGCCTTGAACTGATCGAGGGGATGCAGCGCCAGCCGGAACGTGTTTTCGGCCATGGAGTCGTCAATGGCCGAAGTCTTGGCGCCGGCCTTCTTGACGATGCAGGGGACGAGACCGTCTTCGGGGAAGCGACCGGCCTGGACCAGACGGGCGATCACGCGGAAGCGGCGTCCGCCGGCCGGGGTTTCGAAATCGCCCGACTCGTTGCCGTCGGTATCGAGAACGGCGCGGACATTGATGCCCTGGATGAGATCCTCACGGCGCTCGATGTCGTGGGCAAGATCGTCGAGACCGGCTTCGACATCGGTTTCGCGCACGTTGTCGTTCGACAGCCGGATACGGTTGAATGGAATGTCGCGTGCCCGCGAGAACTCGATCATCTGAAGGGCGGGCTTCTTCTTGGCAGCTCTGGCCATGGTGGTTACTCCATGACGGGCATCGAGAGCCTCTCTCTCGAACCTGAACCCGTCACGAAATCCCCATCCCCTCTCTTCCTCTACGGCGCGGGCGGCAGGCTCGGCGTCACCAATCCAAGCACTGCCGCCGCTGTAACGCCGCTGCTTGTTCTGAGCTTTATTGCTGGGCGTGAGATTCTCGCGCGAGAAACCGTTTACCACCAACGAGACGGCGTATGTCGGTTGTATCGCCCTAGCGTTTCCGCAGCCTACAATGGAGCCGCCGCCAGACCATAAAGAAGTCCGATAGCCGAGCATCCTGCGAGGACCGTCAACATACCGACTTTATAGCGGAAGACTGCGATGATCGCACCAAGCGTCAGAAGCAACGACGCGAGGTTGACAGAGCTCAGGACAGGTACGTCGACTGACGCTCCGTAGAAATGGACTTCGTGAAGCTGCGCGAACAAGACATGCAGTGCGAACCAAACGGCGAGGTTCAGGATCACGCCGACGACGGCAGCAGTGATTGCGGAAAGGGCAGCCGAAAGGGCCTTGTTGTTGCGCATGGTCTCCATGAACGGAGCGCCAAGAAGAATCCACAAGAAGCAGGGGACGAATGTCACCCACGTCGTCAGTAGTCCGCCCAGCGTGCCGGCGAGGAGAGGATTCAGCGAGCCGGGTGCGCGATAGGCACCCATGAAGCCGACGAACTGCGTCACCATGATCAGCGGGCCGGGCGTGGTTTCGGCCATGCCGAGCCCGTCCAGCATTTCGCCGGGCTTCAGCCAGCCATAATGCTCAACCGCCTGTTGGGCGACATAGGACAGCACAGCATAGGCGCCGCCGAACGTGACCATCGCCATCTTGGAAAAGAAGATGGAAATGTCCGTGAAGACGTTGCCCTGACCGAGAAGCAGCATCAACACCAAGACTGGCCCACCCCAAATCAGCGCGCCAACAGCCGCAACTTTCAGCGACCAGGATGCGGGCGGGCGGGCGTGTTCGGGAACGCCGTCTCCGAGTACGGTATCTATGTCCTCAACTTGTTTGCTTGCGAACTTGCCGTGCCCGCCGCTGGCGAGAAACGCCGACCATCCGGCTCGCCCGCCAACATAGCCGATCAAACCGGCGCCAAAGACGACGAGAGGGAACGGGGCCTGAAAAATCGACAAGGCAATGAATGCGGCCGCGGCGAGCCCAATCAGGACATTGTTCTTGAGGGCGCGGCGGCCGATGCGAAGCACGGCCTCAAGCACAATCGCCAGCACGGCGGCCTTCAATCCGAAGAAGAGAGCCTGAACTGCGCCGACATTGCCGAATATCGCGTAGATCCAGCTCAGCGCCATGATGGCGAGAGCGCCGGGCAGCACGAACAGAATTCCCGCAACGAGGCCGCCCTTGGTCTTGTGCATGAGCCAGCCGATATAGATGGCAAGCTGCTGCGCCTCGGGTCCGGGTAAGAGGGTGCAGTAGTTCAGCGCGTGCAGGAAGCGCGTATCACCGATCCAGCGCTTTTCCTCGACGATGATGCGATGCATCACGGCGATCTGGCCCGCGGGACCGCCGAAGCTCAGGGCGGCGACACGCGCCCAGACGCGCAGGGCTTCGTCGAATGAAACGCCGTGATCGGGCACAGTGGTCTGTTTGCCCGGCGCGGTGTCGATTGTCTCGATCTTGTTCATTAAACTTTCTACTCGTCAGCCGCGTTTCGTGCGGAAATACTGATAGAGATTGTCGAAGACGGTCGCGCCCTGTGTGATGCGCTGCTCGTCTTCAGGGTTGGCCGCGCAAACGCCGGCGATCAGGCTGGCAATGCCCGCTGTATCCTCGCGGCCGAATTTGCCATCCTTCAGATCGATGTCATGGACGATCTCGGAAATCGCTTGCAGCGCCGGGTCGGCGATGCCGGCGCGCGTCAGCAGAACTTCGAAGCTGCACCGATCCCCCTCATGGGTGATTTCGCCTTCGAACATGTCGAAGCGCAGCTCTCCTGCCTTGGGTTGATAGCCCTTGCCCGGCACAAAGCGAATGGTTGCGTCCGCGTCGATGAAGCGGCGGATCAACCAGCTACAGGCGATGCGATCGACATGCACGCCCTTGCGTGTCACCCAGACGCGGCCTTTCAGATCGGCCGTGGTTTGCGTCGGAAACTCCGGCGATTGCTTCGTCATATCCGTATCCTCCGCGAGCCCGCGTTCGATGTCGGCAAGCAGGCTTTCAGCCGAAAGGCGGCCGGTCGCACCGAAGAAATCGATCGCGGCAATGTCCTTGAGCCGCTTCCGCAAGCGCCCGGTCTGCGCACGGGCGTCCGCCCGCTCGTGCGATGTCCCTGCCGTTTCGAGGCGAGCCGACAGAGCCCGCGCTTCGTCGGCAATCGCTGAATAGTCCTCGTCACGGGCCGCATCGAACAGCGCGCGCGCCTGGCTATCGGAGAGGCCGTCGATCAGACGGGCCTCGCAGACCATGGCCTCACCGCCACCCTCGACGATTTCCTTCAGCAACCACTCGAAATCCTCCTGCGTCTCAGCGTTCGCCGGCAGCGCGTAAACCGTGCTCTTGACCGCGACCGCGCCGATGCCTTGCAGGCGACGCCAGATTTTCACCCGGAAATAGGCTGGCTTGCTCGGCAACTGATGGATCAGCAGCAGCCAGCGCTGCTCGGTCGCGGCGTCATTCTCGCTCATATTCATACCGTATCATGCCAGACATAAAAAGCAACACTTGTATCATTTGCGATTCAGGCGTAGCTTCTCCCTCAGCAGCGCATCTCAAGCGAGGACGCCATGCACAGGATCATGCCGCTTCCCTTCAAGCCGCCGCGCCTCGACGGGCTTTCGGAACGGCTTCTGGCGAGCCACTACGAAAACAATTATGGTGGCGCGGTTCGACGCCTGAACGCGATCGAACGCCGTCTCGACGAAATGGACTGGAGCGCCGCACCCGTCTTCGACATCAACGGCCTCAAGCGGGAAGAACTCATCGCCGCCAATTCGGCGATCCTGCATGAGATCTATTTCGATGGGCTCGGTGGCTCGGGCGATGCGGCCGGCGACCTCGCAACCGTTCTGGAGCGCGACTTCGGTAGCGTCGCCGGCTGGCGTTCGAAGTTCGCCGTTTGCGCCAAAGCACAGGCTGGTGGTTAGGGGTGGACCTTGCTGGTCTGGTCGGAGCGCCACGAGCGCTTGATGATCCAGTGGGGCCAGGATCATACGAACTGCCTGGCGGGCAGCGTTCCGATCATGGCGCTCGATATGTACGAGCACGCCTATCACATCGACTTCGGCGCGAAGGCCGGGGCCTATGTCGATGCCTTCATGAAAAACATCCATTGGGAGCGGGTTGGCGCTCGCTTCCAGCGGATTGCTGCGAGCCGGCCTACGATCGGCGTGACGGTATCTGCCGCTGCCGAAGATGGCATTGCCGCCGAAGACCTGCTGGCGCGCTTGCAGCGACAGGACGGTCTCGTCCTTCTGGACGTTTGCCTTGCGGAAGACCTGGCGAAGCGCAGCGACATGATCGCGGGTGCGCGACTGCGTGCTCCCGAACGCATCGCTGATTGGGCCGGAGAACTGCCGAAGGACAAGCCCATCATCGCCTATTGCGTCTACGGCTTCCAGGTTAGCGGCGACGTTATTGCCGAACTGCGTCGCCGAGGGTTCGACGCCTGCAAGCTCGCCGGTGGCATTGCCGCCTGGCACGCCATCGGCGCGCCCACCGTTCCACTCGTTATTACCGAAGAAAGGTCTACACCATGAAATGGGTCACACGCGAGCGCCCCGTCATCGATCGGATCGCCTGTCCCTGGCTGATCACGCGGTTCATCGACAAGGAACCGGAGTTCTTGTTCGTGCCGCCGGATCAGGTTCGGAAGGTCGCCGAAGAGACCGGCGCTATTCCTTATGACGTGCCGGGCGTCGAATACACGCATGTCGGTGACGGATGCAGCTTCGACACTTTCGTCGAGAAACATGATCTGGCCAAAGACCCCGCCATCGCCACGATCGCCGTCATCGTCCGCGGCGCCGATACCGACAGGCACGACCTCACACCGCAATCGGCCGGGTTGCTGGCGATCTCGATGGGGCTTCGAGACCTCTCGCCCGACGATCACGAGGTCCTGAAGCGCGGTTTCATCATCTACGACGCGCTCTACGCCTGGGCATCCCGCAGGAAGGGTGAAGCCCATAGCTGGCCTCCGTCGATGAAGGCGACCGCCGCCTGAATTTGGACCGCGACACCGGAGAGGCCCTGTGCTCGACGACACTGTAATCAGGTGGCTGAAACGTCATGCCGTGCCCATCACCGCAGCCTTGGCGCTCGGGTTGGGTTCTCTTCTATCGACACCTCTTGCGCACGCTGCGGATGCCTTTCGGATGCTCAAGGGCCCGGCGATCCGCGCCGGGCTTTCCGGTATGGAACTCACCGATGACGTCCATTGGGCTTACGTGTTCGGCCCGAACGGAACCCTGACGGTCTACTCCACGGGCAGAAAGAGCGCTGGACGATGGAGCGTGCAGAAAGATCAGCTCTGCCTCGACACGCCTGTTGATCATCAACGCTGCTACGCCGTGTGGCGCGCAGGCAAGACCCTTCAACTTCGGCAGCCTGAGTTCGACATCTACGACGAGGGCCTTGGCTTCCATGTCGAGGCGCGCGTCCTGGTGTGGCTTGTCGCGGGGGACGGCGGTGATGCCCTGGACGAAATCGAAGATGCTCTCGGGCGGTCGACCTTCCTCGACCAACACCGTGTCGATGATTTTGCCGCTCTCGGCCTTCGAGAAGCCGCGGCGGTGCAGGAAAACATCGCGATCGGAGGCATAGAGACGCGACCAACGCGGTGGCCACGGCTGACGTCGACCTTATAGCCGCCGCTTGCGTCGCGGCGGGTATCGAGAACCTGCATGTTCATGGGATCAACTCCACGACGGGCGCCGGAGACCTTTTCTCCAGCTTCAATCCCGTCACGGAAATCGGGGCCCCCTCTTACTCTCGGGGGCGTCGCGGGGTCTCCCCGCAGAAGGGGCGGCCGAGACTTCGGCTCGGCCGTGGGGGAAGGCTTTCCCGACAAGATTGTTATCGATCTAGTCTGACCCGCAACCTGCGTGCCCGCTCCCGGAAGGCTTCCTCGCCGCCTTCGAGGATATCACAGACCGCCTTTCGGATATCGGTGTTCTCCAGCCCCCCGGCCTTGTAGGTAATCGGCGGAAGTCCACCTGTCGGATGCGGCCCCGCGTCGGCGACTATGATCTGGTCCGCGTCCGTGTTGATAACAAGGTTGGCGTTGTGAGTGACCATGATCACCTGGCGCTTGGCCTTGGCCGCGATGAACAGCGCTACCAACTCCTCGAACACCGACTTGGGGTCTAGGTTCTCTTCGGGCTGGTCGATGATGAGCGGCCGGTCGTCCGCGTCGTCCAGCGCCAGGTAGAGCAGAAGGAGCACGATGCCGCGTGTACCCGGCGACAGCTTGCGGATGTCGATCCCGTCATAGACGATTTCGTATCGCACCGAGATGTGGTCGGTGTTGAAGAGCCAGTGCGCGAATTGCTTCAGCCAGGCGCGAAATTCCGCCTGCTGGTTCTGGCCGTAGGGGGCCTGGCTAATCAGGTCTCGCATGTATTGCGCGATGAAGTTCGCCATCGCTGCCTGTACGTCGGCAGCCGTCCCTGTCTCCCAAGCGGGCCGCAGGGTCGTGTCCGCCAGCGCGATCAAAGCGCCGCGGCCCTGGAAGGGGCCGGCTTTCCTTCGGTCCAGAAGGTCTTCTTCGGCGACGGTTCCCCAAGAAGTGACATCGACGACGCGGCGGACCGAGAAGCCGAGCTTACGGAGGGTGCCGGTGGACGCCGTCAGGCGGGCCATCAGCGGCGCATAGAGTTCGGCGAGCGCGGTCTGTTCATTGATGATCGCCTGAAACACCCGACCATAGGCAGCATCGCGTTCACCCTGCAGCTCCTTCCGGCGGGCTGCGGCGCCTTGGGCGTCGGTCAGACGTGTCTGCAGGCTCTGGAGGGCGGTGTTCTCCTGGGCGATGCGCTGAGACAGGGTTGAATACTGACCACGAATGATGTTGTCGGCGCTGACCAGGGCCTCCAGCCGGGTCATTTCGGTGAGCAGAGTATTGAGAGTCAGCTTGGAGAGATCGGCTGTGTCTGGAAAGAGCGGCGTATTCGGGTCGCCGGCCGGAACGGCTGGGCCGGTGAGAGCTGCGATTTGCTGATCGGCCCACACGACATAGCCGCTCAAGCTCTTGTCGACGTCACCCTTATAGATCAGCAGAAATTCATCCCATTGCTGCTGGTTGAGGCCGCTGTGCTGATGGCGTTCCTTGGCTTGGCGCAGAAGCTCGGGCGCCTTGGTGGCGCGTGTGCTGGCAACCTCATCCTGCAGGGCGACGAATGTGCGGCGCTGATTGCTGTAAGCCTGAATCGTGCCGCGCAACGTCTGAACGGCCTGTCCTAGCTGGGTGTGACGATTGGCCTGCGCCTCGGTGCCCTTGACGACGAGCTTGGCGAGATCCTCGTTGTAGCTCTTGATCTGGCCGCTCTTCTGCGTGACCTGCAGCGCGAGGCTTGCGGCCGAGGCCTCCTTCTCAATCTCCGTGGCGATGCGATCCGATATGTCGGCGATCGCCTCGGCCTCCCGTTCCCGGGCCTGCTGGAAGCGGGCGGTACGGAAGTCGCGCAGCTCGGCGAAATCAATCGCACCGTCGCGATCGTCTTGGGGGTGAGCCTCGAAGATCACGCGCTCGATCTCCGCGATCAGGCCATCGGAGACCCCCGCGGAGGAGCAGAGTTCCTCGACGAACTGCTGCGACAGGTAGCGCGCGCGAGGAAAGGCCAGATGACCGTTGGCGTCGCGACCGTCGAGGAACCGCGTGACCGAAGCGCCGCCGCCCCAGGTCAGCGTCGTGGTCGCGTCGCCGAGGAGTTGGCGCGCACGGACGAGAAATGACGGGCTGATGTTTTCGTTCGCGTTCCAAGCGGCCGGAGTGATGGCGTCGCAGCCGGCGGCGATCACGTCGGCAAGCGCGGTCTTGCCCGAACCGCGCGCGCCGATGATCGCGACGAGGCCAGGATTGAGCGGGATTTCCGGGGTTGCAGCCCAATTGGCATCGGAGATTGCAACATGCGAGATCACCTGGGAGGGCATGGCTGTGCGCGGCGGCTCGGTGCCGACATAGGCGCGGCCCTCGGGATCAATGCAAGCCTGGCGTAGCGCGTCGAATTCGAGTCCGCCCTTGATCCACGAATAGCGCTCTTCGACCGGCTGACCGACGGTCTTCTGGTCGTGGGCGTCACTTCCGTGCAGGCAGGGCTTGCAGCCGTCGTAGCGCTCCTTGAGCTGGTCGAGCGACACGCCTTTGCGACCGGACCAGAATTCTCGCTGCGCCGGGCTGCTCGAGAAGATGATGTGCGCGAACTTCTCGATTTCCTGGCGCATGGTCGCGTCGGCTGCCTGTCGCAGACCCGATGTTCCGTCGCCGGCCGCGCCTGCAACCGCGATGAGGATGTTGGCCTTCGCCCAATCGCTCTCGCGCATCACGCGGCGAAGCTGGTCGAAATTCACCTTGAACTGAGTCGCGCCGTGGGCAAGTGCTGCGCGTTCGTCGATTATGCTGGTGTCGGCCTTCTTTCCGAGCGAGATCAGGTCGTTGCGAGTGCAGTTGAAGGTGTCGCCGTGGGCCTGGAACTGAAGGCGCTGGAGGATACGGTGCAACTCGGCAACGTGGTTCGGATCTTCTGGGCTAACGAGAAGGTGGACGTTGACGAATCCGGTCTTTGCGGCGACGTCGAGGCGAAGTTCGACGTTTGGGAAGATGAGCTGCACGTCGGGCAGCCGGCCGGCAGCCTTATGCCGCAGGACTTCCTCGTAGGTATCGGTGAGATAGTAATCCGTGACTGAGATCGCTTCGATCCTAGGTGCGACGGATTCAAGCGAGGTAAGGTAGGTTTCCCAAGGCGTGCCGCCGCCGAACTGATTGTTCAGGACGGTCCCGGGAGCATGAATATGCGGTTCCCAGCGACGCCATTCCGATCCACGACCGATCATATTTCCCCCTTTTCCTGCCGGTCGTTGTCCGTCCTGTTGGTCGTCTCCCGGTCAATGATGTTCAGTGCGATGCAGGAGGTCCGGGCTCGCGGATCGAGCGGCCCAGGCCTACCGGATTAGAAATCCTCGGTGTTGTGGCAGTGATCCGGGTAGCCCGAGCAGCCCCAGAATTTCACGTTGCTCGTTGAATTGGTCCGGATCTTCATCGATCTCCCGCAGGCGGGACAGATCTTGCGGGCGAAGACGCGCTGGTCCTTTGCCAGGGTCATTATCCTGACTTCGCCGGCTCCGCTGGCGGCGAGTGTCCGCACGCATTCGCCTGTGGTCTCGCCGGTCGTGTAGACATCGTCGATCAGCAGAACCTTGTTACCATTCCATTTGAAGTTGGAGTGGAAGGCGCCCTTGATCGCTTCGGCGCGCTCAAGCGGCTTCATCTGCTTGTAGCCTTCGATTTCCTTGACGACGCGCAAGCCCTTCAACTCAAGCTCGATATCCTCGTCGAAATGATCGACCGCCTCGTTTAGGAGCAGTTCGAAGCGATTCCGCTGCTGGGAAGGCTTCATTGGGACAGGCACGACGTAATCCGGTGCCCAATCGAGGCTTGCGATTGCCTTACCGACGGCTTCGCCAAGAACCTTGGCGTGGGTGTCGTCGTTTTTCAGCGACAGCACGGCCGCGCTCAAAGCGCTGGTCGCGTGGCGTGGATCAGAGGCGGTGAAGTATCGGCCCAACGCATAGACTGTCGGGTCGCCATCACAGTGCAGGATCGATCCCCAGTGGCTGTGAAAGGGCCATTTGCTGATCAGGGCTTCGCCGATATAGCCACGGCCGCCGAGACGTTCGCGCTTTAGCAAGGTAGACGCCTTCGCCATGAAGATGTCCGGCGCGCTGGAAGAAAGCTCGAAGATCGACGTGGGTCCCCAGCGGACCGCAACGGAGGTCAAGCCAGCATGATAGGCAGCTTCGATGTCACCGACATCATCGCCGATGTAGAGCGACTCGCCGCTTGCAGCCACACCGAGACGCCTTAGCGCTTCTTGGATCGGCTCTGGATCGGGTTTGTGGTTTTCGGTATCGCCGTAGCTTACCAGCACGTTGTAGGGGATGCGGAACTGCTGCAGGACAGCCGTCGCATACCATTCAGGCGATGAGGTAACGATACCAACCGTGTGTCCATCTGCTTTGAGCAGACCGGGAAGCTCGTGCGGCGCCGCACGGCCCTGCGCGGGGAACGGCCGGATCAGATGCATGTTCTGCCGGACATTTTCCCACATCTGGAAGCGACGCATCTGGGCAAGGGCCGAGCTGTCGACAAGCGTCATGTCGAGGTCGAACAAAAACACGCCGGGCATCGTCAGAGCATCGACATCTGTGCGGGCACCGCCGTCGGACGCGCGGGAGGCGCTTCTTCACCGACACTGCTAATGCGCGTTTCCAGCAAATCGAGCATGGAGGCATAATCCTCCCTGCTGGCGAGGGGCACGGCCACCGGCCGGTTGCGATAGCGATCGACCAGAATCCGCCGATAATCGCCCTCGGCGCGCGCGGCATCGGCGAACTGAGTCACCGGGAGCTGTGTCATCGCGAGGATACCCTGGCTCTTGGGCTCTGTGGCGTGTCGCCCTTGCGGCACGGGTGCGAACAGCAGGCGATTTTGCTGGATCGTGAAGCGAACGGTGTGCATCGAACCGCCCTTGATATCGGTTTGCATGACGAAGGTCGCGATCGACAACCCACTCTGAAGCCGGTCACGCTGAACGAGATTGCGCGGCGAGGGCGGTACGCCGAAAGGTTGCTCGCTGACCAGTGCGCCGCCTTTCTCCAGGATTTCGTCGGCAAGCTTGGCATTCTGCTTCGGATAGATCCCGTCGAGACCGCCCGCCATTACGGCGATGGTTTGGCCGTTGTGGCGCAAGGCTGCCTGGTGGCTCAAAGTGTCGACGCCGATGGCGAGGCCGCTAACGATCGCCCAGTTCGCGCCGACGAGGGCTTCGACGATCTTGTCGCTGACGATCTCGCCGAACTCGGAAGGTTCGCGCGTGCCGATGCAGGCGACGCTGCGACGGGGCGGTAGCTTGCCCTTCACGAACAGGATGGGAGGGCGATCGGAGAGCGAGCGAAGCGCCTCGGGATAATCCGCGTCGAAGATGGAAAGAACGCGTACACCGCGACGGTCGGCTTCGTCGAGCACTCGCTGCGCCTTCTCGCCGGCATGAACGATGGCGGCCGGCTCGTGGAGGCTCTGTGCAATAGCGGCCGAGACGACGGACCGTAGCTTCGCGGGCTCGGCTTCGACAATCGCATCGAGGATGGAGAAGCGCTCGGCAAGGCGTTCAGCCGTCGCGGGGCCGATGCCGCGCAGGGCCGTGAGTGTGAGAATTCCGGCTGCGGTTCGTGTCTCGGTGCCGATCATGGAATGAAACGCCTTTCTATATATGCAGCCGGTGTTCGGCGTCCTTTGGCGATAGCCTCGCTGTAGTTAGGAGAGGGATAGGTCATCTACGACCTCCCACCTTGGCGAGAGAAGCTTTGCGAGGAGATATGACAGTGGTGACATCACCAAGCACGTGGATGCGCACGGCTGGCTGCTTTGGAAGTCTGACTGTCAGTTCAAGCTCACCACCGACGGCCTCGACATAGCTACGAAGCGTCGAAAGGTGCATGTCAGCCTGATTCTCGATCTTGGATACGGATGGCTGTTTGATCTTCAGTGCGGCCGCGACATCGGCCTGGGCCTTGCCAGCGATTTGGCGCAGCGCGCGCAATCCCTCGACCTCCTGCACGAGTTCGGCATGCCGCGCGTCGATCCGTTCGCGGTCTTCCGGCGGGAGAGAGGCGATAAGTTCATCAAGGCTGCGGCCCATGCAACTCGCTCTTTGGTGTGGCAGCCGCGTTTCCGTAAAGCCGGAAACGCGGGAACCTGGGTTTACGAAGCGGGCGACCGAGAGCGAGCTATTTGTGTCGAGGGGTCCGCAAATTTGCGTCTCGCAGGACACCGCTCGCGCCGCAGGGCGCCTTCAACGTCTGGAACAAACATCGAATCCTTTGGACCAAAATAGCTTTCAAGCTATGTTGGGTCAACGACCTTGGCTGAAGTCACGCAGCTGGCTTCAATCGCTTAAGGCTAAGCAAGGCGCGGACAAATTTGTCCCATTTCGCCATGCCGGCGCGCTTCTCGACCATATAGTGCCAGCGGTCGTAATGCTTTGAGCTGACGTCCTGCAGCGCATGGTTCTGGAGGCGGTCGCGGATTTCCTTCGATATGCCCGCCTTGCCGGCGAGCGTCTTGAAGGTTCGTCGCAGATCGCGGTTCGTCGCATAAGGGATCACGCCGCGATCTCGCTGACGCCAGACGAAGCTATAAAGAGTGCCGTGGCTGACGGGCTTTGATGGGTCTTTGGCCGAAGGGAAGTACCAGCCGAATTCGTTCGGCGTGATCGACTCGATCAGTTCGGCGGCGAGCAACGGCACCGGAACGGCGTGAGGCTGATCGTTCTTGGTCTTCGACCAGTCGATGATCCGTTCCTTGGCGTCCCATTGGTCGACATGCAGGCGCGCAATCTCCTCGACGCGCTGGCCGGTCAGCATGAGGATCTGCACGGCGCGCGGGTAGGACGGATGGACCGGCGTGTCGGGGCATTCGAGCCAGCGATAGAGCTGGACGAACTCGTCTTCATCGAGCCAGCGCGTACCCTGAACCTTCGGCTCGGTTGGAATGCCCGTCGCCGGATTGAACGGGATGCGGAAGCGGCGAGAGGATTGCTGCCGATAGTCGTTGTCGGATTTCATGCCCCAGGCGAAGGCCGCATGGAGATAGGAGCGCACATGGTCGGCCATCGACTTCGCGCCGCGATCATAGATCGGGCGGATGATTTCGATGATTTCCTCGGCCTCGATCTCGCGGGCGAGGCGATTGCGCCCGAGCGTGTTGGCGATCTTGTTGAGGCCCTTTTCGGTCTCCTTCCACGAGGGCTTGCCGGCGTCCTTGAGCGCGGCGACATAGCCCTCGAACAGATCGGCGACCGTGCCGGGGCGCGTGTCGGTGGCGATCTTGATGCTCCGGCCTTTCTGGATGACGTCGGCGAAGTCGCGCTTGAAGATTTCGCGGGCCTGGGCGAGCGACATCGAGGGATAGGCGCCGAGCTTCTTCTTGGTGCGCTTACCGTCGCGCCATTGCTGCGCCATCCAGTCGGCGGTGACGCGCTTCGGCATGGGCTTGAGAACGAGGACCAGACGGCCGGTGCCGCGTCCTTCGCCATCGGCGAGGTTTTCCTGCTTCTGGCTCAACTCGACGCGCTTGAGCGCATGTCTGATGGTGCTGTCGGTGAGTGCGGCCATGGCGTTTCCTCCTTTCCGGAACTGGGATCGGTCGAGGAGAAACAGGGATCGCTAGCTGGGAGCGGAAGGCCGTTTATTACCCCGATTACAGCCCCCAATTTGCCAAAGCCGCCCCCGGTACGCAAGGGCCAAAAATCGCTAATTCCTTAGTGTTTCAGCGTGCTTGAGCGTGATCTAGTGTGATCGAAATGAGCAAGTGGGGTGATTGTGCACCAGGATGAGCGCGGTGGCCGAGAGTTCCAGCGCGCGCTTGACCACCTCCCGCGGATAAACCGGCGTGTGGTCGACGGTGCCTTGCTGTTGCATCTCGTCGGCGATGAGCTGGTTGCGCTTGTCGAGGAACAGGAGGCGAAGCTGCTCCTTGTCTTCATAGGCCATGGCGGTGCGGCAGTAGTCGATGACGCTGGTCCATGACGACAGGATGGTTCGCTTGGTCGCTTCGGCGCGTGTGATGCGTTTCGCCGAAGCATGGACGATCTTGAGTTCGTCGATAACGGCTTCGCCGATACCCTTGATCTCCTTCAGCCGGGCGCGCGGGGCCGCGATGACTTCGGCGAAAGAGCCGAAGCGGGCGACCAGTTCTTTCGCCAGCGGTTTGACGTCGCGTTGCGGGATGGCGCGGAACAGCACCAGCTCAAGCAGTTCGTAATCGCTGATGGCATCCTCGCCGGCCTTGCGGAAGCGGGCGCGCAGCCGCTCGCGGTGGCCGTGATAATGCGGCGCCGCCTCGGCGAGTCCGCCCGCGCCATCGAATGCTTGCTGCTCGTCCGCCATGCCCGCGCCTGTGCAACCGAGGCGGGCATCGTAAAGATATAAGCGGAAACGGGAAAGGGCCGGAAATCAGATCTTGTAGGGCGGCTTGTCCAGCCCGCCAGGCGAGAAGGTGAAGACCTCGACGCCATCGGCGGTCACGCCGACCGTATGCTCGAACTGTGCCGACAGCGAACGGTCGCGGGTGACGGCGGTCCAGCCGTCGGACAACACCTTCACATGCGGACGGCCGAGATTGATCATCGGCTCGACGGTGAAGAACATGCCGGGTTTGAGCACGACGCCTTCGCCGGGGCGGCCGACATGGACGATGTTGGGTTCGTCGTGAAACAGCCGGCCGAGGCCGTGGCCGCAGAAATCGCGCACCACGCTCATGTGCTGGGCTTCGACGTAGCTCTGGATGGCATGGCCGATGTCGCCGGTGGTCGCGCCGGGGCGGATCACGGCGATGCCGCGCATCATGGACTCGTGGGTCACTTCGATCAGGCGCTCGGCGCGGCGCGGTATGTCGCCCACCGGATACATGCGGCTGGAGTCGCCGTGCCAGCCATCGACGATCAGCGTCACGTCGATATTGACGATGTCGCCGTCCTTGAGCGGCTTCTCGTTCGGGATGCCGTGGCAGACGACATGGTTGATCGAGGTGCAGGTCGACTTGCGGTAACCGCGGTACATCAACGTCGCCGGCAACGCGCCGTTGTCCATGGCGAATTCATAGACCAGGTCATCGACCTTCTGGGTCGGCACACCCGGTTTGATGTAGGGCGTCAGCATGTCGAGGCAGCGCGCGGTAAGCTGGCCGGCCTTCCGCATGCCCTCGAAGGCGGCGGGACCGTGAAGCTTGATCTGCCCATTCTTGCGCTGGGGGGATACGGCGGCGTCGATGTAGGTCATGCCGCCAATGTAGGGACTTGGAGCTTTTCGGGCAAGTTCGGCAGCAGGCTGGAGCCCGACCGGCCTCATGGTGAGGAGCCGGCGAAGCGGGCGTCTCGAACCATGCGGCCGCCCCATCCTTCGAGACGCCGTCTTCGACGGCTCCTCAGGATGAGGCGGGCCCCTTACGCTACCTTCCCGCCCAGTTCGTCCTCGATATGGGCCTTCACGATCTCGTCGAAGTTCTTCTCGGCTTTGAAGCCGAGTTCCGCGGCGCGCCTGGCGTCGATGCGCTCGGACCAGCCGGCGACGATGCGCATGACGAGTTCGTCCGGCTGCCGCTTGATGCGGGCGGCGACCTGCGGACCGGCGATGCGGGCCAGCGAGTCGATCTGCTCGGCGACGGTGCAGCACACGCCCGGCATGGCCAGATTGATGCGCGGCCCAAGCTGCTCGCGGGTCAGGCTTGCTGCGTGAACCAGAAAGCCGACGGCCGAGCGCGGCGAGGCGTGGGTGTGCCGCACGGTATCGGCGACCGGCAGGACCGCTTCATGGCCTGCCAGCGGCTCGCGGATGATGCCCGAGAAGAAGCCCGATGCCGCCTTGTTCGGCTTGCCGGGGCGCACACAGATCGTCGGCAGGCGAATGCCGACGCCGTCGAGGAAACCGCGGCGATTGTAGTCCGCGAGCAGCAGTTCGCTGATGGCCTTCTGGGTGCCATAGGAGGTGAGCGGCGTCAGATGGAAGTCGTCCGGGATTGCGTGCGGGAAAGGCGCGCCATAGACGGCGATCGACGACGTGAAGATGAATTTCGGATGATAGCCCTCGGCGTGGCGAATGGCCTCGAGCAGCGCCCGCGTGCCGTCGAGATTGACGTGGTAGCCCTTGTCGAAGTCGATCTCGGCTTCGCCCGACACGATGCCGGCGAGGTGAAAGATCACCTCGGGCCGCTCGGCGATCAGCTTCTCTGCCGCGCCGGGCACCGCCATGTCGCCGGTGACGATATCGACCTTGCCGCCGAAGCCGGCGGGCTTCTCGGCCGCAACCACATCGGTCAGCGTGAATTTGTCGATCGGCCTGCCGTTCAACCCGCCGTCCTTGACCAGGCGGGCGGTCAGCTTGCGTCCGATCATGCCGGCCGCGCCGGTCACCACGATATGCATTTGGCGTTTCCCTTCTGTCGCGTTTCTTGTGTCTTCAGCGCGCCTTGGCGGCGTCCTGGTCCTTTCGGCTTTCCGCCGGCTGGAAGCGGTCGAGGTGCCGCAGGTTCGGAAACAGCATCATGCACAATCCCGCGACCAGTAGCGACCCTACGCCGCCGATCAGCGCCGACGGAACGGCGCCGAGCCAGCCGGCCAGCACGCCGGATTCGAACTCGCCCAGCGTATTCGACGAGCCGACGAAAAGGTAGTTGATCGCGGCGACCCGGCCGCGCATCTCATCCGGCGTCTCGACCTGCACCAGGGTGAAGCGGATGACCACACTGACCGCATCGGCCGCCCCGAGCACCCCCAAGGCGCAGATCGACAGCGCCAGCGATGTCGACAGCGCGAACACGACGGTGGCGGCACCGAACGCCGCGACAGAGATGAACATATTGCGGCCGATATGGCGTTCAACGGGGTAGCGCGAGAGCACCAGCGCGGTCAGCAGGGCGCCGACCGCCGGCGCGGAGCGCAGCAGACCGAGGCCTATGGGGCCGGCGGCGAGAATGTCTTTGGCAAAGATCGGCAGTAGCGCTGTGACGCCGCCGAGCAGTACGACGAACAGATCCAGCGTGATGACGCCAAGCAGGCGGCTACGGCTGCGTACGAAATCGAAACCGGCAAAGGCGGAGCGCAAGGTCGGCGGCTCGCGGCTCGGCGTGTGACGCGTCACACGCATGAGGCTGACACAAACAATCGCCGCGAGGAAGAATGCGGCGCACATCGCGCTGACGGCGCGCGGCTCGAAGGCATAGATAAAGCCACCGAGCGCCGGGCCGCAGATTACGGCCGTTTGGTTCGCCGAGGTCCATGCGGCGACCGCGCGCGGCATCAGCCTGACCGGAACGGTGGCCGCGACCAGTGACTGGTTTGTGGGGAGTTCGAAGGCGCGGGCGCAGCCGATGGCGAAGACGAGAACGAACAGCAGTTCGCGCGACAACCAGCCGGCCAGCATGGCGGCCGTCATGATGATGGCACACATCGCGTAGACCGACTGCGCCAGCCGGACGATCATGCGGCGGTCGTATCGGTCGGCGACATGGCCGATGAGGAGCGTCAGCACCACGGCAGGAATGAACTGCAGCAGGCCGACATAGCCGAGATCGAACGCGCTGCCGGTGATCGCGTAGATCGACCAGCCGATCACGACGGCAAGCGCCTGGTAGCCGATCGTGGCAAACAGCCGCGCAAACCACAAGAAAACGAAGGGGCGGTGTTGAAGAAGTCCGCGCGTTTCGGCATCGCTCATCCGGCAAGACCGTTCAGTCTGCGCGGCGATGCTGGCGCGGCAAAATCCGGCATGGCGACTAGTGCTTCTGCCCGGCTTTCGCGAAGAACGCGTTCAGCTCGGCGTTGGAAACCACGCCCGTGAAGCTGTCGAAGGTGCCGTCTTTGGCAATGCGAGTCGCTGCCTTGATGAAGGCGTCCATGGCGACGCGGGCCAAAGTGCCGCCGACGCTGATACGACGAACGCCCATCGCTGCGATTTCGGCGACGGTGAACCCGCCGGCGAACGACATCAGGAGATTGACGGGCTTCGGCGCCACCGCCTTTACGACGGCCTCGATCTGCTCGCGCGTCTTGATGCCGGGCACGTACAGGCAATCGGCGCCGGCTTCGGCGAAAGCCGAGAGGCGACGGATGGCGTCGTCGAGATCGGGACGGCCATGCAGGAAGCCTTCGGCGCGTCCGGTCAGCAGTACCTCGGCGCCGGAGTTGTCGATGGCTCGCCGCGCCGCGCGCACGCGCGCCACTGCTTTGTCGAAGTCGTAAAGCGGAGCGCTTTCGTCGCCGGTGAAATCCTCGATCGACAGTCCGGCGACGCCAGTGTCGATGCAAAGCCGCACATTGTCAGCGACGGCGTCCGGCTCGTGGGCGAAGCCGTTCTCGAAATCCGCATTCAATGGAATTTCGGTCGCCTCCGCCAGCGCCCGGTAATGCGCCAGGACCTCATCGCGACTCAGGGCGCCATCTGGACGGCCAAGCGAATGGGCATGGCCGGAGCTGGTGCTTGCCAGAGCCGGGAAGCCGAGTCCTTGAAGATATAGCGCGCTGCCGACATTCCAGGGATTGGGAATGACGAAGCAACCAGCCTCGTGGAGTTCTTTGAAGCACAGGCGCTTGTCGGCGGTGGTAGGCATCGGGCCCAATTTCCAGTCGGTCCGCGGGACGGTGCCACGACCGGGCGCGAAAGGACAATGGCATTCGTTCTGGACCGATGAATGACGGTCATGCGTGCTTGAACCTTGCCGGAAGGCAGGCCGATCAGGTGTCCTAGGATTGGCGGTGGCGGTCTGGGGAGGCAGCGCCATTCTGGTCGGTTGGGGTTCGTCCCAGCACGAGGCGGCCTTGCTGATCGAACGTGCTTGAAATCGAGGCGGTCCGGCCGTTCAGCAGGAAAGTGCTGAGGTTGCGCTGGGTCCGCTCAGGCAGATCGAGATAAGTGCGGATCAGTTCGACGATGCCGGGCTCTCGGGTCCAGTAATAGAGCTCGAGCAACCGGCTCGTATCTGCCCCGCCGTCGATCAGCGCCGCAAGCAGTGCGCCCGCTCCGTTTTCGCCTTCGGAGACCTCGGTTGTCTGCTGGTGCTTTGGGTTACGAGGCATGGTCGAAACTCGACGGTTCGATCGAAGGCCGCCACTCCCAATTCACAGGGCTCGCGCGCCCAAGTGTCCTGACGCTGAGGTTGCAGGTCATCATACGACGGGACACACTTTTCGTCATCCGAAACATGTCGCTTGAAGCGTGGTAACGCAATATTTCTACCTATGGTTTTTACAATCACTGTTTACATGATATATAATTTTACAACTAATGAGTGAATTTCCTGCCGGCCACCGTGTTTGCTTTTGACCCTCGGATCATGTGAAGTGCCGCAAATTTTGCTGCACCCGGGGAGACTTAACCGATGCTCAAGACGATCGCGGCGTTCGACCGCATTGGCGAGGAGAACGCCTTCGCGGTCCTCGCTCGCGCCAACGCTTTGGCCGCACAAGGTCGCGATATTATCAGCCTCGGCATTGGCCAACCCGATTTCCGCACCCCTGATTTCATCGTCGAAGCTGCCGTCAAGGCGCTGCGCGACGGTCACCATGGCTACACGGCAGCGAACGGCATTCCGCAACTGCGCGAAGCGGTGGCGGCCGATCTGCACAAGCGTTTCAACGTCGAGGTGTCGCCCGACAGCGTCATGATCATGCCGGGCGGCAAGCCCACGATGTTCATGTCGATTTTGATGTTCGGCGAGCCCGGCGCCGAGATCATGTATCCGGATCCCGGCTTCCCGATCTATCGCTCGATGATCGAATTCACCGGTGCGACGCCAGTGCCGATCCCGGTCCGCGAGGAGAACGGTTTCGCCTTCTCCGCTGAGGAGACGCTGAAACTGATCACGCCGAAGACGCGTCTCATCATCGTCAACTCGCCTGCCAACCCGACCGGCGGTGTCACGCCGAAGGCCGAAGTCGACAAGCTGGTCGCCGGTTTGGAGAAGTGGCCGGACGTCGCCATCATGTCGGACGAGATCTACGACCACATGGTCTACGATGGCGAGAAGCATGTCTGCCTGCTGTCATATCCGTCGATCCGCGACCGTCTGATCCTGCTCAATGGCTGGTCCAAAACCTATGCGATGACCGGGTGGCGGCTTGGCTACGCGATCTGGCCGGGCAAGCTCTACGATCTGGCGCGCAAACTTGCAGTCAATCTGCATTCCTGCGTCAACGCGTCGGCGCAATACGCCGGCCTCGCCGCCCTCACGGGCCCTCAGGACGAAGTGTGGAAGATGATCGCCGAGTTCGACGAGCGGCGCAAAGTCGTGGTCGAGGGCTTGAACAAGCTGCCCGGGGTTTCGTGCGTGACGCCGAAGGGCGCGTTCTATGCGTTCCCGAACGTCAAGCAGACGGGTTGGAAGGCCAAGGAGCTCGCCAACACGCTGCTCAATGAAACAGGTGTCGTCACTATCGGCGGTCCTGATTTCGGCATTCTCGGCGAGGGCTACATCAGGCTGTCCTATGCCAACTCGACCGAGAATATCCTCAAGGCGCTCGATCGCATGGGCGATTTCCTGTCTAAGAAAAAGGCAGCTTAACTTTCTCTATCCGGGAAACGGTGACCGGGGCGCCGCTTCGTCCTGATCCTTCGGCGGATCGGGCTCGTCTTCGCGCGCGATTTCATAAATGACGCGCGCGGGGCCCGGCTTCGGGATCGTTACGCCTGCCTTCGCCAAAGTATCCCAGAGAGCCAGCAGGACGTCGCTCTGGACGTTGACGATGCCGCCGGCCGGATCGCGGATCCAGAACCACATTTCGTACTGGATCGATGTCGGGCCGAACGCCGTCAGCATGCATTGGGGCGTCGGCTTCGGCACGACGCGGGCGACCCGCATGGCCGCTTCCACCGCCGCGGCCTGGGCCTTGCGCGGATCGCTGTCGTACGTGGTGTTGAAGGTGACCGAAAGACGCACAAGATCGCTCGAATAGCTCCAGTTGGCCACGCGCTGCGTGATGAAGTCTTCGTTCGGGATGAGATACTCGCGGCCGTCGCGCGTATCGACGGACGTATAGCGGGCGCCCATGATGCCGACGCGGCCGAAATGCTCGCCGACCGAGATGACATCGCCTGGCTTGATCGACTTGTCGGCGAGCAGGATAATGCCGCTGACGAAGTTCGACACGATCTTCTGCAGGCCGAAGCCGATGCCGACGCCGATCGCGCCCGAGAAGAAGGCCAGCGCCGAAAGGTCGATGCCGACGCTCGACAAAACTGTGATTATGGCAAAGGCTATGAGCAGGATGCGGATCAGCTTGCTGATCAGCACTTGCACCGATGGCGTGAGTTCGCTCGCAGCCTTGACGCGCCGGTCCATGAAGTCGCTCAGCGCGTTTGCGACCCAAAGCGCGACCAGCAGGAGCACCGCGCTCTTGATGATCAGCAGCGCCGATATGCGCAGGCCGCCGAACACGACGGCATAGGAATCAAGCTCCGCACGCACGGCCATCCGCAGACCCAGAATATCGAGCGCCGCGAAGGTCCACGCGGCGATCGATACGACGCGGTAGACGAACTGATTGCGAATGAGTCCGGTGACCAGCGCGATGACCACCCATGCCGTCGCCAGACTGACCGCAACGCCGAGCAAATAGGACCGGCTGGGCCAGGTCAGGGACAGCATCGTCTCGCGCACGATGAAGACGATGGCGATGAAGATGATCGTGCCGACGCAATCGATGAACGCTCGGGCCAGAAGCTTGACGACCGGGGGCCAGCCCGACCCGAAGGCTTCGAGATCCAGGCGTCGGCGGATCGTGATTCCGGCCAGCGTGCCGATGGCGCCGGCGCCGAGGAGGATGCCGAACTGGAGGAGCAGCCAGAATGACGAAAGTTCGGCGAACAGGCCGTGCAGCGCATCGCTTACGCTGGCGAGGGCACCCTGAACGTTGCCCATGTCTGAGCTCCTGTCGGCGGCAACTGTTATTCCGTAAACCTGCCGGGCAATTCGTATCAAATTGGCTTTGCGAGCGTGCTGGTAGACGCCGGGTTATGCACACCTACCGGACGCAAAATCCTGTTAGCGAAGAGCAAAGCGGAAGCCGACAAGGACAATCGCCAGACCGATGAGCTGGGCGACACTCGGCAAGATGCCCAACGCCAGCACGCCGATGACCAGCGAAAAACCCGGCACCAGCGCCGGGAATGTCGATGCCCGGCCGGCGCCGAGCAGCGCTACCGATCGAGCAAACAGAAAGATCGGAACGACGCCGGCAACAAGTCCTTGCACCACGATCTGCAGCAAATTTTCACCCCAGCCAAAACGGAGCATGTTGGCGGTGCCGATGAACGTGAAGTAGATTGGGCCGTAGATCAAAATTGTCATCATGCCGACGGCGGCGGCGATCCGGATTCCGGATACCTGCCACCGCCGCAGCAAGATGCCGAACATCGCCCACAACGCGCCGGCCGTCGCGAACAAGAGATCGCCGCCGACGCCGTGCGTTCCGATGGTCGCGAATGACTCGATTCCGAACACGACGAGGCCAAGGACAATGGTTGCCGCGCCAACAATCCGGGATGCCGACAGCCGCTCCTTGAGCATCACCGCAGCGAGCACCATGCCGGCCAGGGCAGCCGTTGCCGGCTGAATGGTGGTGCCGTGGCCGAACGGGACGTAGATGAAGCCGGTATAGGCGACCAGCGCCTGGGTCGGGCCCGACAGGAGCGCGAGTATGAAGCCGCGCCCCCAGCCGACGCCGCCGAGATCGGCGACCCCATCACGCAAAATCAGCGGAACAAGCAGAAGCCCGGTCCAGAAATAGCGATGGATAGCCAAATCGGCCGGTGAGAAGCCGATCGAGATGCCGTGTTTCGCCACCGCGAACCCGCCCGCCCAGGCGAGCGCCGCACCAACGCCGCAGAGAATTCCGACGAGCAGACCTGGCGCTTTTCCGCCAGGCGAAACTCCGAATCTCGGTGCGGTTGCCTGCAAAGGCGGGATCCAGTTTTTTGTGGCGAAAGACCATGCGTCATGCGAGGTGACGTCCACCCGGCAGATAATCTAGGATTGCCGCCCAAGTCCAACGATCAAAACACACAGCAACTACCCCAAGGACGGATAGCTCATGGCTAAGTCGCGCAAAGTCATCATTACCTGCGCCGTTACCGGTGGCATTCATACACCTTCCATGTCGCCCCATCTCCCTGTCACCGCGCAGGAGATCGCGGACGCAGCGATTGGCGCGGCCGAGGCCGGAGCGGCGGTGGTGCATCTCCATGCGCGAAATCCGCAGGACGGCCGTCCGGATCAGTCGCCCGAGCTCTTCTCGCCCTTTCTCAAGGTCATCAAGCAGCGTTCGGACGTCGTTCTCAACCTCACCACCGGCGGCGCCCCGACCATGACGGTGGAGGAGCGCCTGCGTCCGGCGGCGACCTTCAAGCCGGAAGTCGCCTCGCTCAACATGGGCACCATGAACTTCGGTCTTTATCCGATGATCGAGCGCTTCAAGGGCAAGTTCAAATACGATTGGGAAGAGCCCTATCTCGAAGGCACGCGCAAGGGCATGTTCAAGAACACGCTCGCTGATATCGAGATGATCCTGACGACCTGCTCCGAGAACAACACCCGTTTCGAAGTCGAGTGCTATGACATCAGCCATCTTTATACGCTGAAGCACTTTCTCGATCGCGGCGTGATCAAGGCGCCGCTGTTCATCCAGTCGGTGTTCGGCATTCTCGGCGGCATCGGCACGCATCCTGAAGACGTGATGATGATGAAGCGCACCGCCGACCGTCTGTTCGGTGACCAGTATCATTGGTCGGTGCTGGGCGCCGGCGCCGCGCAAATGCGGATCGCCGCGATGGCGGCGTCGATGGGCGGCAACGTCCGCGTCGGCCTCGAAGACTCGCTGTGGATCGGCCCCGGAAAGCTCGCCGAGTCGAACGCGCAGCAGGTCAAGAAGGTACGCCAGATCCTCGAGGGCCTCGGCCTCGAGATCGCGACGCCGGACGACGCGCGCGAGATCCTGTCGCTCAAGGGCGGCGACAAGGTTGCTTTCTGATGCCGGCGTCGCCCATCGCCGCAATGCCGGGGAGGCGCGCCTCTTGATCGGCTCCGGCGTCCAGGTCGCCGGGGCGCTCGGAGCCGTCAGCGTCGTCGTGCTGTACGTGGTGACCGGCGACGGGCACGAGGCCTGGCGGCTCGTTGCCAACGCCGTGGCCGGCGGAATGCGCGATGACGCGATGCTCGCCATCCCGCTGCTCGCGCTGATGGGTGTGTTCATCGTGCGCTCCGGCGCCGCGGCCGATCTGTTCTGGGCGATGACCCGCCTGCTGCGCAACGTGCCGGCTGGCGCGCCGCTCGCGGCCATCGTCGGCGGCGCGGTCAACGCCTTCGCGGCGGGCAACAGCACGATCGCTGTCGCTAATTTTGCGCGTATCGTTCACCCCGAACTGCGCCGGCGCGGTCACGACAGGGCGTTCGCGCTCGGCACCCTGGTCAACGCATCGGCGCTCGGCATGCTGTTGCCGCCGGGCGTGCTGATGGCGGCCTGGGCCGTGCTCGGTCAGCAGCCGGCCGGTGCGATATTTCTTGCGGCGCTCACGCCGGCGCTCGCGACCGCCCTGTGTCTCGGCCTGTGTGTCGTGGTCGTGACCCGCCGCACGCAGGAGCCGCATCAGGGCAAGATGTCGGCCCGGCCGGCGCAGGCCATGGCCAACATCGTCGGACTGACGCTGATTTTCGGTGTGTTCTTCGGCGGTCTTGCCGCGCGGGCATTGACCCCGGCCCAGGCCGCGGGCGCCGGCGCCGCCATCGCGATGCTGATGGCGCTGCGCAAGGGCATGCCGGTCGCGGGGATCGTCCATGCGGTTCGCGTCACGGTGCGCTTTGTCTGGCCGGTTCTGCTGCAATTGTTCATGGCGCTGCTTTACGCCCAGGCCCTGGCCGTGACCGGCGCCGGTGCGGCCATTCAGGGCCTTCTGGCCGGCTTCGGTCCGGCGCTCGGCCTAGCCGCGGTTATCGTCATCTGGCTGGCGCTGGCGACAGTTCTCAATTCCATTTCCGTCCTCGTCCTGACCGTGGCCCTGTTCGGCCCGCTGGCGGCACGGTTCGGCCTCGATCCGCTCGCCTTCGCCGTGATCGGGGTGATCGTGGTGGAGGCGGCGCAACTGCTGCCGCCGTTCGGCCTGCTGGTCTATGCCGCCAAGGCGGCCGCCGATGACGATATCGTGTCAGTGGCCGATATTTTCCGCTTCGTCCTGCCGCTGGCCGCTATTCTGTGCGCTGTCATCACGGCCCTCGCCATCGTCCCCAAAGTCGCCACCTGGCTGCCCTATCTGGTGCGATAGCCGCCCGGCGCCAGCGACAAAGTGCGCGCCGGGTTGACGCGCGACAATTGGCGCGCTTGGTGGAATTGCCAACAGGGACTCGCCGATGCACCACCACATGCCGCTGATCTCGACCCTCGTCGTGGGCCTGGTCATGGCCTTTGCACTGGGGGCGCTGGCGCAACGGCTGAGGGTGTCGCCCCTGGTGGGCTATCTGCTGGCGGGCGTGGCGATCGGCCCGGCGACGCCCGGCTTCGTCGCCGACATCGGCCTTGCCAATCAACTCGCCGAAATCGGCGTCATCCTGCTGATGTTCGGCGTCGGCCTGCATTTCTCGCTCAAGGACCTGCTGTCGGTCCGGGCCATCGCCGTGCCCGGCGCGGTGGCGCAGATCACGGTGGCGACGCTGCTCGGCATGGCGCTCGCGGCGGCCATGGGCTGGGACATCGCGGCCGGCCTGGTATTCGGTTTCGCGCTCTCGGTCGCCTCGACGGTGGTGCTGCTGCGCGCCCTGCAGGAGCGCCGCCTCATCGAGACGGAGCGCGGCCGTATCGCGGTCGGCTGGCTGATCGTCGAGGATCTGGCGACGGTCCTGGCGCTGGTGATGTTGCCGGCCTTGGCGCCGGTGCTGAAAGGCGGGCTGCAGAACGGCGCCGACCTCACATCGGTCCTGCTGCCGATCGGGCTCACCCTCGCCAAGGTCACGGCTTTCGTGGCGGTGATGCTGCTGATCGGCCGGCGGGTGATTCCGTGGATCCTTCATTACATCGCGCACACCGGTTCGCGCGAACTGTTCAGGCTGTCGGTGCTGGCGATCGCGCTGGGCTGCGCCTTCGCGGCGGCGACCTTGTTCGATGTCTCCTTTGCGCTCGGCGCCTTCTTCGCCGGCATGATGATGGCCGAATCCGAACTCAGCCAGCGCGCCGCGCAGGAGACGTTGCCGCTGCGCGATGCCTTCGCCGTGCTGTTCTTCGTCTCGGTGGGAATGCTGTTCGACCCGGTCATCCTGGTGACGCAGCCGTTGCCGGTCCTGGCGACGGTGCTCATCATCATGATCGGCAAATCGGCGGCCTCTTTCGCCATCGTGCGGCTGTTCAAATACTCAACCACCACGGCGCTGACGATTTCAGCGAGTCTGGCGCAGATCGGCGAGTTCTCGTTCATTCTGGTCGGCCTCGGCGTCGCCCTTGGCCTGCTGCCTGAGGAAGGCCGCGCGCTCATCCTCGCAGGCGCGATCCTGTCGATCCTGCTCAATCCGCTCTGCTTCGCCGCGCTCGACTGGTGGCTGGCGCGCAAGGCGGTGCCGGCGCCGTCCGCCGATGCGGCGCAGGCCGAGCCTGAGCCGGCCGAGCCGACGCGCGAACCTTTGCCGGTGACCAGGCTCACCAACCACGTCGTGTTGGTCGGCTGCGGCCGCGTCGGCCGGTTCTTCGTCCTCAATGCCGGCGAAAACGCCGCGCCGCTGCTGATCGTCGAGGAGAACGCCGATACCGTGGAGCGGCTCCGTCAGGAAGGGCGCGAGGTCATCATTGGTAACGCTGCGGCCAAGTATGTGCTTGAGGCCTGCAATCTGGCGGAGGCCCGCTGCCTGCTGGTCGCTGTACCGAATGCCTTCGAGGGCGGTCAGGTCATCGCCCAGGCCCGCGTCATCAAGCCGGGTCTGCCGATCGTGGCGCGCGCGCATTCGGAGGAAGAGGTCGATTATCTCCGCAAGCATGGCGCGACGTCGGTCATCATGGGCGAACACGAAATCGCCCGGGCCATGATCGGTCTGGTACCGCAACCGGCCTGAATTCACGAATTCTTGCGACCTTTGGCATTTATCATTCGTAGGAGAATATGTTTTCCTGCGGCAGGTGATTTGCGCGCCGTTATAGTCTCGCATTTCGCACGATTTCGACGGACGGGAGAACCCGCGGCCCCATGGCGACGCTCGATACGGTCAGCATTGCGATCCTGCTCGGCAGCCTGCTGATCCTGGCCGGTATTCTCTCGAGCTTGCTGGCGATGCGGTTCGGCGCCCCCTTGCTGCTCGTATTCCTTGGCGTCGGCGTGCTGGCCGGCGAGGGCGGCCCGGGCGGCCTCCGCTTCGACGACGTCACCATTGCCTATGCCGTGGGCTCGATCGCGCTGGCGCTGATCCTGTTCGACGGCGGTCTGCGCACCCGCTTCGCCAGCATTCGCAGCGTGCTGGCGCCGTCCATGATGCTGGCGACGGTCGGCGTGCTGCTGACGGCGATTCTGGTCGCGCCGGTCGCCAAATTCGCTCTCGGCCTCGGCTGGACGCAGGCTCTCCTGCTCGGCGCCCTGATCGCCTCGACCGACGCCGCGGCCGTCTTCTTCCTGCTCAGCGCCGGCGGCCTGCGCCTGCGACCGCGCGTCCGCGCCACACTGGAGGTCGAGTCGGGCACCAACGACCCGATCGCGATCTTCCTGGCGCTCCTGCTTGTCGAGGTGTTGTCGGTCGGCGGCCTGAGCTGGTCGGCGGCGCTTGCCACCCTGTTCCGCAATGCCGTGCTCGGCGCCGTCATCGGTTACGTTGGCGGGCGCATCATTGCCTGGGTGCTGAACCGTGTGACCCTGCCGCAGGGCCTGCACGCGCCTTTCGTGGCGATCAGCGCGCTTGTGGTTTTCGGCTTCGGCAATGCCGTTCACGCCTCCGGCTTTCTGGCTGTCTATCTCGCCGGTCTCATCGTCGGCAACCGCCAGATCCGCGCCCACAACTCGGTGATCGCCTTCCTCGATGCCATCACCTGGTTGATGCAGATCGTCATGTTCGTGCTGCTCGGTCTTTTGGTGTGGCCGGGGCGGCTCGGCGCCAATCTCGCCGGCGCCATCGTTGTGGCGATGGCCTTGATGCTGATCGCGCGCCCGGCCGCGGTCTTTCTCTGCCTGTGGCCGTTCAATTTCCAGTGGCGCGAGAAGCTGTTCATTTCGTGGGTTGGCCTGCGCGGCGCGGTGGCGATCTTTCTGGCGTCGATCCCGCTTCTTGTCGGCCTGCCCGGTGCGGCGCTCTACTTCGACGTCGCCTTTGCCGTGGTCGTGTCATCGCTGCTGATCCAGGGCTGGACCGTAGCCCTGTCGGCCCGCAAGCTCGACATGTCCTTTGTGCGCGCCGACCCGGCGCCGCAGCGCGTCGAACTCGATCTGCCCGGCCAGATGACGCGCGAGATCGTCGGCTATCCGGTGCCCGCCAACAGCCCGTTCCTCAAGCGCGGCCTGATCCCGAACTGGGCCCGGCCGACCTTGGTCATCCGCAAGGAGGAAATCCTGACGCCGGCGGAAGCGGCGCCCATGCAGGAAGGCGATTACGTCTACCTGCTGGCGCCGCCGGAAAAGGCGCAGGCGCTCGACCGCTTCTTCATGGAAAGCCCGGTGCCGCGCGCCCCGGCAGCGGAAGCGCTCGGCGACTTTTTCGTGCCGGGCACGGCCACACTCGGCGCGCTGGCCGACATCTACGGCCTGCAGGTTGCCGGCGACCATGCCGACGTCACGCTTGCGGACTACTTCACCGAGCAGCTTGGCCGATCTGCCAGGGCCGGCGATATCGTGGCGCTCGGGACCGTCGCGCTGCTGGCGCACAAGGTCGATGGCGGCAAGGTGACGAATGTCGGTTTGCAGCTCGATGAGCCGGAGACGGCAGCCACGCTCAGTGGCCGCGCCAGGACGATCTACGGCAATCTGCGCAAGAAGCTGAGCCGCTGATCAGCCGTTGAGCCGCGACAGCAGCGGCGTGCGCTGGATCATGTGAGCGCCGCCGAACAGCACCGCGGTCCAGAACAGATCGCCGGCGAGGCTGTTCTGGAAGAAGGGCAGCGCCAGCACGTAGCACTGCGTCAGGCCGGCGAGGGTGTGGCTGTACATGCCGCTGAAAGCCCAGACCGCGAAGTTCGACAGCACGAAAAAGACGACCGAGCAGCCGACCATCGTGATCGCGGTCGGCAGCGCGCCGCGCCAGTTGCGCGTCGCCATGCCGGCGAAGGCGGGCAGGGCGATCGCGGCGTAGGTGACAAGCGAGATGCGCCAGTCGTCGCCGGCGAGTACGAGGCCCGACAGCGCCATGGCGGCAAGCGGCACGACCGGGGCCAGAACCGGGTTGCGCAGCATCCGGCCCGCGAACAGCGCGCTCGCCGCGACCGGCATGAAGCCCCAGGCATGGGGCAACAGCCGCGCCAGCACGACAAGGGCGATGAGAAAGGCGATCAGCGCCAGGTCGGCCAGGAGGGCGGAGCGGTTGTCGGTCGTATGCATCGCATTGAATCCCGTTTGTGCGTTGCAAGGTCATAGCACGGCCGGGCCGGCCGAATCCATCGTCCAAAAGCCCGTCAAACGGCCTTTTCAGGAGCCGTTTCGGCCCATTGGCTGATGATGGCGGCGAGATCGTCAAGGCCATCGGTCAGGGCGGCCGGGCCGGGCTGCAGGATCACGGTCGATTTGACCTCGCGCAGCCAGCCGGTGGCGACCGCCGGTACGGTCTCGAAACCGGGGCGGGCGGCGACCTTCGCCGGCACGAACTTCTTGCCGCACCACGAGCCGATGATGATGTCCGGCTTTGCCGCGATCACCGCTTCCGGCGTGACGATGCGATCCCTGGCGTTCTTGCGACGGGCCAGGTCCGGGAAGACGTCGACGCCGCCGGCGGCCTCGACCAGTTCCGACACCCAGCCGAGGCCGGAGATCATCGGCTCATCCCATTCCTCGAAATAGACCCGCGGCCGGCGCGGCAACTTTGCGGATTGCGCGTGCACCTGATGCAGCCGCGTCTCCAGCGTTCGCGCCAGCGTCCCGGCTTTTGCCGTCTGGCCGACCAGCGCGCCGAGGGTGCGGATCATGTCGAGGATGCCGGCGACGTCGCGCTGGTTGAAGGCGTGGACGGCGACGTTGTTGCGGATCAGTTCGGCGACGATGTCGGCCTGCAGGTCGGAAAAGGTCAGAACGAGGTCCGGCTCGAGCGCCAGAATCTTCGGCACATCGGCCGAGATGAAGGCGGCAACGCGCGGCTTCGCCTTGCGCACCTGCGGCGGCCGCACCGCATAGCCGGACACGCCGACGATACGCGCGTCCTCGCCGATGAGATACAGCGTCTCGACGGTTTCTTCGGTGAGGCAGATGATGCGGCGGGGCGGGAACATATCTCTCTCGTCATTCCGGGGCGCGTGCATAGCACGCGAACCCGGAATCCATATCCCGAAGCGCCGGGAATATGGATTCCAGGCTCGCGGCCTTAGCAGGCCGCGCCCCGGAATGACGGCTAGTGGGACAACAATTCCACCCCGCCGCTCGTCACCACGCGCCCGCCATCGAGCAGTACGACGCGGTTGGCGAGCAGCTTCACCTCGCCTGCGTCGTGGCTGACATAGATCATCGGCAGTTTGGTGTCGTCGCGCAGACGCAGGAAGTAGGGCAGGATCTCGCTCTTGCGCCGCGCATCGAGCGACGCCAGCGGCTCGTCGAGCAGCATCAGGCGCGGCTTCATCAGCAGCGCGCGGCCGAGCGCGACGCGCTGGCGCTCGCCGCCGGACAACGCGCCGGGCCGCCGATCGACGAGCGGAGCGATGTCGAGCAGGTCGACGACGTGTTTGAACTGCGCCTCGTCGCGCGGCAGGCCTGTCATCCAGCGGCCGTAGTCGAGATTGCGGGCCACCGACATGTGCGGAAACAGCCGGCCGTCCTGAAAGACATAGCCGATGCGGCGGCGGTGCGCCGGCACGTCGATGCCATTGCCGCTGTCGAACACGATTTCGCCGTCGATGACGATACGGCCGCGGCCGGGCCTGATCAGCCCGGCGATCATGCCGACGACCGACGTCTTGCCCGAGCCCGACGGCCCGAACAAAGCGGTGACGCCGCTGTCGCCCTGGAAGGTGACGCTGAGGGCGAAATCGCCGAGCTGCTTGTCGATGTCCACGAGGATCATGCTGCGCCTATACGCCGTGGATGCGGGCGCCGGCGCGGCGGCCGAACCATTCCGACACGATGAGCGCCAGCAGCGAGATCGCGACCGCGATGACGACCAGCTTGAGCGCCTGGGAGTCGCCGCCCGGCACTTGCGTCAGCGTATAGATCGCCGCCGAGATGGTCTGGGTCTCGCCGGGAATGTTGGAGACGAAGGTGATGGTGGCGCCGAACTCGCCGAGCGCGCGGGCAAAGGCCAGTACCGCGCCGGCGATGATGCCGGGCAATGCCAGCGGCAAGGTGACGGTGGCGAAGGTCCAGGCGCGGTTGGCGCCGAGTGTCGCGGCGGCGTCCTCGAGCTTGCGGTCGACGGCTTCGATCGACAGGCGGATGGCGCCGACCAGCAGCGGGAACGACATCACCGCGCAGGCGACCGCCGCGCCGGTCCAGCGAAACGACAACACAATGCCGATGCTTTCGAGCCATGCGCCGAAGATGCCGCGGCGGCCGAAGGCGATGAGCAGCAGATAGCCGGTGACGACCGGCGGCAGCACCAGCGGCAGATAGATGATCGCGTTGAGCAGCGCCTTGCCGGGGAAGTTCTTGCGCGCCAGCAGCCACGCCACGGCGATGCCGAGCGGCAGGGAGAAAGCGGTGGCCACCGCCGCGACTCTTAACGAGAGCGCGACGGCGGTCCATTCTTCGGGGGAGAGATCGAACATTGCGGGGTCAGTTGGCCAAGTTAACTGGCCTTCGCGCTGGCGAGAACGCTGAAGCCGTATTTTTCGAAGATCGCCTTGGCCTCGGGACCGCGAAGGAAGGTCAGATATTTCACCGCGTCGGCCTTGGCGTTGGCCGTCGCCGCGACCGGATAGGTCACCGGCGGATAGGAGCCGTCGGGAAAGGTGGCGACGATCCTGACGTTCGGCTCGACCTTGGCGTCGGTCTCGTAGACGATGCCGATCGGCGTTTCGCCGCGGGCGACGAAAGCGAGCGTGGCGCGCACGTTCTCGGCCATCGCCAGCTTCGGCTCCGCGGCCTGCCACGCGCCGAGCTTCTCCAGCGCCGCCTTGGCATAGAGCCCGGCGGGCACCGCCTTGACGTCGGCGACCGCGATGCGGCCGTTGCCGGCGAGTTTGGCGATGTCGAAACCTTGTTCGATCGTGATGGCGCCGATCTTGGAATCCTTGCCGGCGATCAGCACCAGTCTGTTGCCGAGCAGGTTGGTGCGGGTGCCTTCCTTGATCAGCTTCTTGTCGCCGACATAGTCCATCCATTTGAGGTCGGCGGATATGAACACATCGGCCGGCGCGCCGGACTCCATCTGCTTGGCCAGCGCGGAGGAGGCGGCATAGCTCGCCGTCACCTTGACGCCGCTCGCCTTGCTGAAGGCGGCATTGGCGTCGTCGAGCGCGTTCTTCATCGAGGCGGCGGCGAAGACGGTGAGGGTGTCCTGCGCCTGCGCCGGCCGCGGCGCGGGGGCAAGGGCGAGAAAAGCGAGGGCGGCGGAAAGTATTTTCAACATGGCGGTTCTCCTCGCGCGCGAAGGGCGCGCCGGGGTGGCGTCAAATCGGTTGGGTGTCGATTCGCTGCCGGAACCGCCGTTCCGGTTTTCGCGTGGCGGCATGCGCAATGCGCCACGGACAGGGCATACCTAGCAAGTTCCTGGGCGCTTGTCACCGGTCCGGCGGTCGCGCAAACTCCCGGCCAATGCAAACATCCAAGGCCACGCCCGTTGAAGGCGAATTCGACTACATCATCGTCGGCGCCGGTTCGGCCGGCTGCGTGCTGGCCAACCGCCTGTCCGCCGATCCGTCAAAGCGCGTGCTGATCCTGGAGGCGGGCGGCAACGACAACTGGATCTGGTTTCACATTCCCGTCGGCTACCTGTTCGCCATCGGCAACCCGCGCGCCGACTGGATGTTCAAGACCGAGCCCGAGCCGGGCCTCAACGGCCGCACGCTGAACTACCCGCGCGGTAAGGTGATCGGCGGCTGCTCGGCGATCAACGGCATGATCTACATGCTCGGCCAGGCCACCGACTACGACCAGTGGCGCCAGCTCGGCCTGCCGGGCTGGTCGTGGGACGACGTGCGACCGTTCTTCCGCAAGCATGTCGATCATTTCATCGCGGGCGACATGCATGCGCAGGGCGGTGAGTGGCGCGTCGAGCAGCAGCGGCTGTCGTGGGAAATCCTCGAAGCGTTCAAGCGGGCCGCGATCGAATACGGCGTTCCGGACAGCGCCGATTTCAACACCGGCGACAACGAAGGCATCGGCTACTTCCATGTCAATCAGCGCATGGGCCGGCGCTGGTCGGCGGCGCGCGGCTTTCTCAAGCCGGCATTGAAACGGGCGAACCTCAAGCTCGAGACCGGCTGTCAGGCGGAGTCGCTTCTGCTCGAAGGACGGCGCGCCAATGGCGTGCGCTTCCGGCAGAACGGCGTGCTGCGCGAAGCGAAGTGTCGCGGCGAAGTCATTCTTGCCGCCGGAGCGATCGGCTCGCCACATCTGATGATGCTGTCGGGCATCGGCCCGGCGGCGCATCTCGCTCAGCACGGCATCGACGTGAAACTCGACAAGTCCGGCGTCGGCCAGAACCTGCAGGACCATCTGCAACTGCGCACGATCTATAAGGTCGCCGGCGTCAAGACGCTCAATGCCATCAACGCCACCTTGTTCGGCAAATTCGGTATGGGTCTCGATTATGCCTTGCGCCGCCGCGGGCCGATGACCATGGCGCCGTCGCAGCTCGGCGCCTTCACCAAATCCGATCCCACGCAGGATCGCGCCAACATCCAGTATCATGTGCAGCCTTTGTCGCTGGAGAAGTTCGGCGATCCGCTGCATGCGTTTCCGGCCTTTACGGCGAGTGTCGCCAATCTGCGGCCGACATCGCGCGGCACGGTGACGCTGAAGTCGGCCGATCCGTCGCAGGCGCCGGCCATCGCGCCGCATTATCTGTCCACGGAGGAGGATCGCCGCGTCGCCGCCGATTCGATTCGGGTCACCCGCGCCATCGTTTCGCAGCCGGCGTTGAAGAAGTATCGGCCGGTCGAGTATCTGCCGGGCGAGAGCGTGCGCAGCGACGACGAGGCGGCGCTGGCGAAGGCGGCCGGCAATATCGGCACCACCATTTTCCATCCGGTCGGCACGGCGAAGATGGGCCGTGACGACGATCCGCGCGCCGTTGTGGACGCGCGTCTGCGCGTTATCGGCGTGGACGGCCTGCGCGTCATCGACGCGTCGATCATGCCGTCGATCACGTCCGGCAACACCAACTCGCCGACCATGATGATCGCCGAGAAAGGCGCGGCGATGGTGCTGGAGGATGCGCGCTGAAAATGGCAGCGCCTCCTTCCGGGTTGCGGAAGGAGGCGCCGATGCTTCCGCTTTTATGCGGTCAGTGCTGGATGTCGTTCGGCAGTTTGCCGCCGTTGGCGGCCAGCTTGTCCATGATCTGTTTGTGCAGCCAGATGTTCATCTTCGCCGAGTCGTTGGTGTCGCCCGTGTAGCTCAGTTCCTTGGCGAGCGTCTTGCGGGCGGTCAGGCTCGAATCGAGGTCGAGCGCCTTCATGAGGTCGACAATCGAGGTTCGCCAGGCGAGCTTCTCGCCCTTGGAGGCCGCGGCCTTGTCGACGATCGCGGCGACATCGACCGGCTCGGCTGGGGGCGCGGCCGGAGCGGTCGGCGAGGCCTGGGCCTGCGCGGAGCCGCTGCCGAAAATCGCGCCCATAATGCTGCTGAAAATACCCATGATGTTTCTACTTTCCTCTGTGACAGAACTGGTGATGAGGGACGGCGGTTACGGCCGGTTGCCGGGATCGCGAATGACGTTCGCGGCCACCAGCCGATTCCAGATGAACAGCACCGCAACGGCGCCGACGGTCGCGCCGATGAAGCCGGCGCCCTGATCGAGCCGATACCAGCCGATCGCCTGTCCGATCCAGGTCGCAAGAAAAGCGCCGGCAATGCCGAGCGCGGTGGTGAGAATGAAGCCCTTCGGATCATTCGCACCCGGCGAGATCCAGCGCGCGATCAGGCCGGCGATGAAGCCGATGACGATGATCCAGACGATAGCCATGATGGTTGTCTCCTTTGCCCGAGAACGATCGCAGTGCGTCTGGCGCCGCGACCCGCTTTTCGGATTTCAGATGAAGCGCTGCGCTTCCTGTTCGGTGGGCAGGCGTCCCGAGGGCGTCAACTGGTCGACCAATTGCGGCAGGTGTTCGCTCAGGCTCTGCAGCAGGTCGTCGCGCGACATGCCGGTCTGCGAGACCAGAGCGTCGATGTCGTCGGCGCCGATTGCGCTGGCGAGATCGTTCGCCGGGATCGTCTTGTTGGGGCCGGTGCCGACCCAGGAGTTGGCCGCTTCACCTTGGCCGTTCTGCTGAAGCTGCTTGAGCAACTCGCCGAGGCCGCTGCTGAGCACGCTGCCGCCGCTGTTGCCGCTGAAGATGTCGCCCACGCTGCCGCCTGCCTTGCCGCCCAGGATGCTGCCCGCGCCGGCACCGAGCAGTCCGCCGAGGCCGGCGTTGAGCAGATTGCCCAGCCCGCCGCCGGCTTGCGGCGGTGCGGACGGTGCCGGCTGGTTCGCCGTCGCCGGTTGACCGCCGGAGAAGCTCTTGATCGCCTTGTAGGCAAGCAGGCCCAGGATCGCCATCGTCACCGGCGACATGCCACCGCTGCCCGGTTCGCGCTGTCCGCGCGGCCCGTTCTGCATGCCGTTGAGAATGTCCATGAGGCCCATCGTCAGAACTCCTTGCTACCCGACGTTTGCCAATAGCGCATGCGGCCGGCGCGTCGCTGTGATCGCCATCACAACAAACAATCATGACGCAGGAACGAAGTTCCACCGCCCCCCAGGGCCTATTTTCGGCAACGGCAGCGGTATTGGAGGAGGGCGCGCGGCATGATTGTTTGCCGCCAGATCGCGCTTTACTGGATCGCCCGCAAATACCGCATCGGCCTTCCCGGTGCGATCGCTTCCGCCGCCGCGATGATCGAGTTGGTGTCGATGCCGTAGTGCTTGTAGAGATCGGCCAAGGTGCCGGTCTGGCCGAAGTGCTCGACACCGAGCGCGCGGGTGCGATGGCCGAGCACGGCGCCGAGCCAGGCCAGCGTTGCGGGGTGGCCATCGACAACGCTGACAATGCCGCAATGGGGCGGCAGGTTGCCGAGCAGGCGTTCGATATGCGAGCGCGCATGAACGAGGCCGCGCTCTCTGGCGCGTTGCGCCGCCGTCCAGCCGGCATTGAGGCGGTCGGCTGATGTCACCGCGAGCAGGCCGATATCGCGGCGGTCCTCCGCCATGAGGCCAACGGCGGCGATGGCCTCCGGCGCGATGGCGCCGGTATAGGCGATGATCACCTGGCAGTTCGGTCCCGGCTCGCGCAGCCAGTAGGCGCCGTCGATGATCTGCTGCTTGAGGTCAGGCGTCATGTCGCGGTTGATCTGCTCGATCGGCCGCGTCGACAGCCGCAGGTAGACCGAGCCGCCGCTTTCGTCTCGCAGCCAGCTCTTTTCCGAGGCTTCGGCGTCCTTGCCGTCCTTCTGCATGTAGTCGAACGACCAGCGCATGATCGTGGCGAGTTCATCGACGAAAGCCGGCTCGAACGAGGCAAGGCCATCCTGCGCCATGCCGATCAAGGGCTGGGCGATGGACTGATGCGCGCCGCCTTCACCGGCCAGCGTGATGCCGGACGGCGTCGCCACCACCATGAAGCGCGAGTCCTGGTAGCAGCCGTAATTGAGCTGATCGAGGCCGCGGGCGATGAACGGATCGTAGAGAGTGCCGATCGGCAGCAGCCGCACGCCGTTGATCGAATGCGACAGGCCGAGCGCCGATAGATTGATGAACAGGTTCGACTCGGCGATGCCGAGCTCGATGTGCTGGCCCTTCGGCGAGAACTCCCAGTTGAAGGTCGAGGGGATTTGCTCGCTCTTGAAGGTGTCGGCCATGGCCTCGCGCGCGAACAGGCCGCGCCGGTTCACCCAGGGGCCGAGATTGGTCGAGACGGTGACGTCCGGCGACGTCGTGACGATGCGCTTGGCGAACTCACTGTCCTCGCGGCCGATTTCGTTGAGGATGGCGCCGAAGCCGGTCTGCGTCGCCATCACCGGCTGGATCGGGACACCGAGCGTGTCCGGGACGGGAATGGCCGGCGCCGTGAGGCGGCGTTCGCCGCCGCAAACGAACGGCACCTTGCCGAGGAAAGCCAGTAATTCTTCAGGATTATCAAGACCCTCGAACTTGTCCCATTCGTGGCCCGGCCGCACCTTCATCTTGGCGCGGAAGGTTTCCATCTGCGCCGGCGTCATCAGTCCTGCATGATTGTCCTTGTGCCCGGCCATCGGCAACCCGAAGCCCTTCACCGTGTAGCAGATGAAACAGGTCGGCTTTTCCGGATCGGCACCGTGGAAGGCTTCCAGCAAGGCCGGCAGATCATGGCCGCCGAGATTATTCATCAGCGCCGCGAGTTCGTCATCGCTGCGCTTCTCGATCAGTTTGGACACGTCGCCCTGATCGCCGATCTCGTCATTGAGCCGCTTGCGCCAGGCCGCGCCGCCGGCGAACACCAGGGCGGAGTAGAGCGGGTTCGGGCAGGTGTCGATCCATTGCCTGAGCTTGTCGCCGCCCCGCTCCTTGAACGCGGCCTGCTGCAGCGAGCCATACTTCACGATGGCGACGTTCCAGCCGAAATTCTTGAAGAGCTGCTCGTAGCGCTCCCACAGGCCCTCGCGGACGACGGCGTCGAGGCTCTGGCGGTTGTAGTCGATCACCCACCAGCAATTGCGCAGGCCCTGCTTCCAGCCATCGAGCATAGCCTCGAAGATGTTGCCTTCATCGAGTTCGGCGTCGCCGACCAGCGCCACCATGCGGCCTTCGGGACGATCCTTGCCCCAGCCATGCGCACGCACGTAATCCTGCGTCAGCGACGAGAACAAAGTCTGCGCGACGCCGAGGCCGACCGAGCCGGTCGAGAAGTCGACGTCGTCGCTGTCCTTGGTGCGCGAGGGATAGCTTTGCGCACCCTTGTAGCCGCGGAAGCTTTCGAGCTTGTCGCGGGTCTGCTTGCCGAACAGATACTGGATGGCGTGGAAGTTCGGCGAGGCGTGCGGCTTCACCGCGACGCGGTCCTGCGGGCGCAGCACGTCGAAATACAGCGCCGTCATGATGGTGGCGAGCGAAGCGGAGGACGCCTGATGGCCGCCGACCTTGAGCCCGTCGCTGTTGTCGCGGAGGTGGTTGGCGTTGTGGATGGTCCAGCTCGCCAGCCACAGCACCTTGCGCTCGAGCGCGCCGAGGGATTTCAGGTGTTCTGGCGATGTCATCTGCGGCCTCCCTCGTGCGTCCCGCCTCCGCGGGGACGACAAAACGGATTGTGCGCCTTTGGCCATGGTGATGCCTGCCAAAGCACGCTATCGTGAGGCTCAATATTGGTGATTTACGCCAAAAAGATGCCTCTGAAAGGCAGGATATGCCAGTCTCGAAACTCGACCCGATCGACCGCAAGATACTCAATCTGCTGCAGTCAGACGGCCGGATCAGCATCAACGATCTGGCTGCCCAGGTCGGGTTGTCGCCCTCGCCCTGTCTGCGCCGGGTGCGGCTTCTGGAGAAGGCCGGGATCATCAATCGCTATGTTGCTGTGCTCGATCAGCGCGCGGTCGGCCTGCCGGTGTCGGTGTTCATCTCGATCAAGCTCGACAAGCAGCGCGAGGAAATGCTGGAGCGCTTCGGCAAGACCATCTCGCGCTGGCCCGAGGTGCTCGAGTGCTATTTGATGACCGGGCAGCGCGACTATCTGTTGCGCGTCGTCGTGCCGGATCTGCCGAGCTACGAGCGCTTCCTCAAGACCAAGCTGACGCGGCTCGACGGCATCGCCTCGATCGAGTCGAGTTTCGCACTGGAGCAGGTGAAGTACACCAACGTGCTGCCGGTGGAGTGAGCGCTACTCGCCATCCTTGGCCGGCGCGGCCAGAACGGTTTTGCAGGCCGGCGGCATGTCCGCGAGCGTGATGGGGCGCGGGGGCTTGGCCGGTTTGCCGTCCGCCGGCTTGGGCTTCGGCTTCAGCACCTTGTCGGAGAACCAGTAGTCGAGCGCGGCGCCGCAACCATCGCTGTCCGGCACCGAGGGCTGGGCGCGGCAATTGGGCGAATCCGCCGGGCATTCGAGGCGGACATGGATGTGGTCGTGGTGCGCGTACCAGGGCCGCACCTTTTCCATCCACTCCGGATGCTTGGCGCCCTGCATCCGGCACATTTCCTTCTTGATCGCGGCGTTGACCAGCACGCGCTCGACGCCGGGTTGCTGCGCGGCGACGCGAATGAAGTCGTAATGCTGCGGCGTCCAGGTCTTCGCGTTGACGCTCTTCCAGTCGGCGGAGACGAGATTGATCGCTGACACCTTCTCGCGCTCTTCATTCGACAAGGTATGGCCGGGCATCGGCATGAACCAGATGTCGACATCGAGGCCGGTCTGGTGGCTGACATGGCCGGTCGGGGTCGGGCCGCCGCGCGGCTGCGCCATGTCGCCGATGAGAATGCCTTTCCAGCCGGTGGCCTTGGCGGCGGCGGGGGCGAATTTTTCGAGGAAATTGACGAGGCTCGGGTGACCCCAGTTGCGGTTGCGCGAGAGCCGCATGACCTGCCAGGTCGGGCCGTTGGTCGGCAGCGCGACGCCGCCCTGCAGGCAGCCGCGCGGGTAGTAACCGATGGCCATCGCCTTGCCGAGGCTCGGCAACTTTTCCGCGGAGAAAAGCTGCTTGGCCGGGACAGCCTCCTTCTTGTCGGAGATGACCGGCTTTTCCGGCGGCAGCGGCGGCGCGGTGACGACCGGCGCCGGCGTCACGACCGCCGGCGCAGCTTCAGGCGCGGCAGGCGCCGCGGCCTCGGGCTTGGCGACTTCGGATTTGGCGGCTTCGGGTGAAGCCGTAACAGGCGTCTCGGCCGCGGGCGTTGCCGGCGCTGTCCATGGCGCGGATACGGCGGGCGCGGCCGCGGGCGGCTGGTCGGGCCTGGACGCCGGCGTATCGGTCGCGCCGTCGCGCGTCTGGCCGACGGCGAAAGCGCCGGCCACGAGCACGGTCAGACAGGCTCCGATAATGGCTGCACGAGAAGTCATAACGGCACGATTTAAGCGATTTCAAAGCAGGCTGTCAGGTTAATTGCGCGGCATGGTTTAGGCCGGCGGCGCCGGTTCCGAAACGCCTCGTCCCGGGATAGTCAAGTAAAGTCAGTCACTTTTATGGTTAACAAAGCTTTACAAGGCCGCCCCCGATCGGCGATCCTGAAAAGGTCCTGCTTCCTACCGATTGGAATTGTCATGCGTGGTCTTGCCGCCGCCGCTTTCACCGCCGCCCTCGCGGGCCTTGCCCCATCAGTCGCGCAGGCGGAGATCGTCATCACCATCAGCAAGGCGCAGCAGCGTGTTGCGGTCGCGGTCGACGGCGCGGAACGCTATCGCTGGGCGGTGTCGACCGGCCGCCGCGGCTTCGATACCCCGGCCGGCAAGTTTCGTCCGGTGCGGCTCGAGAAGGACTGGTATTCGCGCAAATACGAATGGGCGCCGATGCCGAATTCTATCTTCTTCTATCGCGGCTACGCGATGCACGGCACGACGGAGGAGCGCAATCTCGGCCGCCGCGCCTCGCACGGCTGCGTGCGTCTGAGCCAGGAGAACGCCGCGACGTTGTTCGCCATGGTCCGCGAGCGCGGCCGCGCCAATGCGCGCATCGTGGTGGTCAACGGGCCGCTGCCGAAACGGGACTACCCCGCCGAGACGCCGATGGCCGCGATCGAGAAGCCGGCCGATGTCGCGGCGGCGCTCGCCAGCGCCACCGACGACGACGTCATCCAGGTGACGATGACGCCCGATGTGTTGCCGCTGGTCAGGCCCGCCGTGCTCACCATGGCGGCGCCGTCCCGGGATGACACGCCGGTCGCGTTGCCGACGGCCCGGCCGGACATCGTGCGGCCGGCAATCGCGAAGCCCATCGCGGCGCAGCAGGCCCGCCCGGTCCGCGGCGAGAAGTTCGCGTCCGTCGGCAGCGACGCCGAGGTGCTGCGCGGCCGCGAGGCCTGGCTGCGCAGCCTCGACCGCAAATACGGAATCGTGCGCTAACCACATTTGGTAATGGCCGCCCGGAGCCGGCCTTGAGTACAGTAAACAGGCGCCGGGAGTTTTGTAATGCGTCGTCTGGCTGCTCTTCTTTTTGTGTTCGCGCTGTCGCTCGCCGCCCAGGCGGCGCAGGCGGGCGTGCTCGTCACCGTCAACAAGACGGCGCAGGAACTGACCGTCGAGATCGACGGCGTTCCGCAATATCGCTGGCCGGTTTCGACCGCGCGCTGGGGCTACAACACGCCGAACGGCACCTACCGGCCGCAACGCCTCGAGCGGCAATGGTACTCGCGCAAGTACGACTGGTCGCCGATGCCTTATTCGATCTTCTTTGCCGGCGGCTACGCCATTCACGGCAGCAACGAGATCTCGCGCCTCGGCCGCCCGGCCTCGCATGGCTGCATCCGCCTGCATCCGAAGAACGCCGCCGTGCTGTTCGATCTCGTGAAGCGCAATCCCGGCGCCGTGCGCATCGACATCATCGGCGGTCGCCCCGGCGCCGCGCCGGAATCGCGCCGGCAACGCGGCTCTCGGACGGTCGAATTCCGGCCGCGCAAGCGTGTAGTCGTTGACGAGCCGATCATGCGCCGCCGCGTGATGCCGCAGCACGAGACCTTCGAGGAAATCTTCATCGAGCCGCCGCGCGCGCGATCGCGCCGCGCCGCGCAGCGGGATGATTTCTAGGCGGCTATCTTTGCGGCGGCAGAACTAGCCCGCTCGGCGCTTGCGCGTCGCCGCTGCTTTCTTGGCCGAACGCGACCGCGCCGCCTTGGAGCGTGCCGCCGAAGCGCGTCCGCCCAATTTGCCGCCCTTGCGCGACGAAGCGTGGCTTTCCTTCTTGCCGCGGCCGGAGCCCGACCTCTTGCCGCCGCCGGATTCCTTGTTCACCGTCGCCCAGGCGCGGCGCTCGGCTTCCTCCTTCGAGGTGCCGCGTTTCTCGTAACCTTCCTCGATGTGCTCGGCCTTGCGCTTCTGTTTCGAGGTATAGGCCGCCTTGCTGCCGCGTGGCATGACGTTTCTCCTGCGTTCGGTCCCCGTTCGCGCAACGCGCGGCAAAGCGAAGCGGTTCCTTGTTCATGGCCGCATGATCTTGTCCGAAAACCGGTGGCTACTTTTCGGGATCATGCGAGCCTAGAACAGCGCGGCGCCGAGCTCGGCCTCCTGCTGCGGCGTGACGAAGATCGTCGCGCCGTCATCGCCCGGCACGCCGAGCGTCAGCACCTCCGATATTTCAGGTCCCATCTTGCGCGGCGCGAAGTTGACGACCGCCAGCACCTGGCGGCCGAGCAGCGCCTCCTTCGGATAATTGCGATAAGCGCCGCATGACAGCTTAGTGCCGATGTCGCCGCCGAAGTCGATGGTCATGCGATAGGTCGGCTTCTTCGTCTGCGCATCCTCGACCTTGATGATGCGGCCGACGCGGATGTCGAGCGCGTCGAAATTCGAGAAATCGGCAATCGGTTTGATGGGCATGGTTCTCCCCGGAATGACGGCGTGATTCATCGCCCCTGTTCTTTGGGCGGCGCGGGGGCGCCGGCTTCCCGATTTATTTTAATGGAGCCTCGGGAGGCGCCAGGGGGCTTGCGAAGCCCCCAGATGGCGGAGTCCCTTGCGATCGGGCCCGCCGAGCGTGCTTTGCGAGAGCACGCGCCGGTTCAGCGGAACCGGCTGCGCCTCCCGACGCTCCATCGGCGATGCGCATTGTCGGCGCACCGGCCTCCGCTCACCTCGCCACCGCTCGAGACGGTGGGGCAGGAAAGGAGAGACCAAGGAAGATTGCCACATTATAGGAATGACGTCAAGACGACGACCGGGCGACGCCGGCCGCATTGCGCGATCCACCGCCGCTCTCCATGATCGCGCTCCATTTCGAATCCGGGAGTGCTTTAAATGAAGGTGGCGATCGTGACGGCGGGCGGTAGCGGCATGGGCGCGGCCTGCGCGAGGAAACTGGCCGCGGAGGGCTACAAGGTCGCGATCCTGTCGTCGTCCGGCAAGGGCGAGGCGCTGGCCAGGGAGCTCGGCGGCATCGGCGTCACCGGCTCCAACCAGTCGAACGACGATGTGAAACGCCTGGTCGATGAAACCATGGCGAAGTGGGGCCGCGTCGACGCGCTGGTCAACAGCGCCGGCCATGGCCCGCGCGACGAGATTCTGAAAATCACCGACGAGCAGTGGCACACCGGCATGGACGTGTACCTCCTGAGCGCGATCCGTCCGGCGCGGCTGGTGACGCCGATCATGGTGGCGCAGAACAAGGGCGCGATCGTCAACATCTCGACCGCCTGGGCCTTCGAGCCGAGCCCGATGTTTCCGACCTCCGGCGTGTTCCGCGCCGGGCTCGCCGCCTTCACCAAGCTGTTCGCCGACCAGTACGCGGCCAGCAACGTACGCATGAACAATGTGCTGCCGGGCTGGATCGACTCGCTGCCGCAGAAGGATGAGCGCCGCGACATGGTCCCGATGGGCCGCTACGGCACCGCCGACGAGATCGCCGCCACCGCGGCGTTCCTCGTGTCCGACGGCGCCGGCTACATCACCGGGCAGAACCTGAAAGTGGACGGCGGGCTGATGCGCGGGATTTAGCGGAAGCGCAGCCACTGCGGCAAAATCGACGCCGGCTTTTGCGCCGATTGTCGCGGCTGTATGACCCTCTCAATGCAATTCGATCTCGCCGAGCTACGCGCCACCCTGATTTCCCGCTTTCCGGAACTAAGCGATGCGCATTTCACGACGCATACGGCAGGCTGGGACAGCATCGCGGTGGACGCGGATGATCGCTGGATATTCAAGTTCCCTCGGCATGCCGACGCGGCGCGCCGGCTGAGGACGGAAGCCGGGTTGCTCGCTGTCGTGCGGCCCCATGTCACGATGGCCTTGCCGGACTTGAAAATCGTCGAGGGCTCTCGACCGTTTTCGCGACACATCAAATTACAAGGCGAGCATTTGCTCGCCGCACAGTACGAGAGGCTCCAGGCGCGGTCGCGAGAGCGGCTGGTCGCTGAAGTCGCGCAATTTTTTGCCGAACTTCACGCCCTGGATCGTACCGGGCTGGAACGCGCCGGCGCCACTGCCATTGGCTCGTGGCTGCCGCCCGATGAGATACTCCGCGAGGCGTGGCCATTGCTGCCGGCGCATTTGCACGGCTATGCAACGCGCGCGATCGCGGCCTGGCAAGATCTCGGTGACGACCCTCTCGGCACAACATTTGGCCACTTCGATACGCATGGCTGGAACACGGCTTTTGATCATGCCCAGGAAAGATTGAACGGCGTTTTCGACTTCGGCGACTCCGGATTTGGCGACTTGCACAAGGAGTTCATTCAACCAAGCTGGATTTCACCTGATTTCGTCGAGAGCCTGGTCGCAGCCTACGCGCGATTGACCGGGCATTCGATTGACTTGTGGCGCGTCGCCTTGATCAGCGGGGCGCTGCGGATATCCGAATTGGGAGGACTTGCGAACGACGAGGCCGCCGCCGGCGCGATGGTCAAGTCGATCGAGGCGTGGGCGGGCCGCCACCCTGCGCCCTAAAGTATCCCGTACGTCGCATAGACATCCGCCAGCAGCCGGCCCTGCAGCAGTTCATCGCGCGAGCGGTTCTCGCCCTCGACCTTCTTGAAGGCCGCCTCGAACACCTTGTCCTCGATCTCGCGCGGGATGACGACGACGCCATCGACATCGCCGAACACGATGTCGCCCGAGCGCACCTTGACGCCGCCGCACAGCATCGGCCGGTCGATCTCCAGCATCTTGCCGCGCCCGCGCGAATCCAGCGGGCCGATGCCGCCGCAGAACACCGGAAATTTCATGTCGCGGATGAAGCGCACGTCGCGGCAAAGGCCGTCGGTGACGCAGCCGACGCCGCCGCGCATTTTCGTCGCCGTGGTGAGCAGTTCGCCCCATGGCGCGATGGTGAGATTGCCGGCGCAGCCGAGCACGGGGATTTCGCCGGGCTTGATGTCGTCGATCAGTTTGATCTCGAGTTCGTAGGGGTTCTCGCCCTCGGGCCCGGCGTCGCACACGGCCATATAGGCGCCGGTGCGGGCGCGGCCGACGAGCACCTGGCCCTCGTCGAGCGGACGGATGTTGGGCGTCATCGCCTGCGACGTGTGGCCGAGGCTGTCGAGCACGTCCGACAGAACGGGCGTGTAGAGCTTGCCCTTCGCCCGCGCGAGATCGTTGGTGCTGAGCATGTCGTTCCTCCACCGTGTGTTTGTTTTGGCGGAGTTTGGCCGGGACCCGAGAGCCGCGTCAATCGTGCGGTGCGGGGACGACAGTGCGCAGGCTTCCATCCGCCTCATGGTCCGAGACGCCGGCTTCGCGGGCTCCTCACCATAAGGCCGGGATAGGCTGTAGGGCGGGTTAGCCGAAGGCGTAACCCGCCGCGTTGTTGAATAAAATGGCGGATCACGCTTCGCTAATCCGCCCTACGGGCTAGTCCGCCTTGCGGGTGCGGTAGCGTTTTTGCGACGCCGTGCTATTCTATTTGCGCGTGTAGGAGTTTTTCGTCTGTGAACTTACAGTATCAATTATTCGCATTGTCGTATTTGTGGCCGGCCGCTGCCGTTTCGCTGGCTGTAGCCATTATTTACTACTTGGCGTCAGCGCATCCAAAATGGTGGCAGCGTCTGTTGGTGGCTTCGCACGGCATTCTGCTTGTGCTGGCCGCATTATATGCGGTTGCGATCAGCCTATGGAGTCGCGGTCTCCCGGGAGCCGCGGCCATGTTTCCTTTTTGGATCATGATCGCTTTGTTTATTGTTTCGTTATTTTATTCGCTGACCCAGTATAGAGGACAGCGGGCCTTTGTTCATTTTCTATTGCTGCTATCGCTGCCAAGCGCGCTTTGGATTTGGTTCATCGGAACCATGACAATCACAGGCGACTGGATTTAGGGAAGTGCGGTGAGCGCCGGATGTAGGGCCGCGCCGCCCTACACATCCACCTTCAGCGCCGCGATGAACGCTTCCTGCGGAATTTCCACCTTGCCCTACCTGCGGATTTTCTTCTTGTCTCTCTTCTACTTGACCGGAAGCTTGCGCTTGCGGGTGGCGTCGCAGTCGACAAGGTCGTTAGCCTGATGCGATCTCAAGGGTCATGTATCGCGCCTGCGCGTCATAGCTCTTGAGTTTGTCGTCCGTGGCGGCGTCCTGCACGATTTCAAAGCCCTGCCTGCGCCAGAACGCGGTGGAGTCGTTCACCGCGATCAGCGACAGGTTCGTGAAGCCGGATGCGCGCGCCAGTTCGGAGAGCTGGTGCAGGATGGCCCGGGCCGCGTCACGGCCGCGGCTCTGGCCGAGCAAGGCGATGTCGTGAATGTAATAAGTATCGGCGTGCGCCGGGATGGCGCCGAGCCTCGTGTTCAGCGCCGGCGGCTGTCTGTCGATCCACGGATGGCTGAGGATATAGCCGCTGATTGCGGCGCCATCGGCATGGACGTGGCAGCCGGCCGGATAGAGGTCGAGCCGCTCCTCAAAGACGGCGGCGTCTTCCGGATAGTCGGGATGCACCTCGGCGGCGATGCGCCCCACCGCCGCCAGATCGGCGCGCGTCATCCGCCGCCACATGGTGGGGCCGTTCGCGTCAGACATCCACCTTCAGCGCGGCGATGAACGCTTCCTGCGGAATGTCCACCTTGCCGTACTGGCGCATCTTCTTCTTGCCCTTCTTCTGCTTGTCCAGAAGCTTGCGCTTGCGCGTGGCGTCGCCGCCGTAGCACTTGGCGGTCACGTCCTTGCGCAGGGCGCGCACGGTTTCGCGGGCGATGATCTTGCCGCCGATGGCGGCCTGGATCGGCACCTGGAACATGTGCGGCGGGATGAGTTCTTTCAGCTTCTCGACCATGCCGCGGCCGCGGGTCTCGGCGCGCGTGCGGTGGACCAGCATCGACAGCGCGTCGACCGCCTCGTCATTGACGAGGATCGACATCTTGACGAGATCGGACACCTTGTAGTCGGTGAGGTGATAGTCGAACGAGGCGTAGCCCTTCGACACCGATTTCAGCCGGTCGTAGAAATCGAACACCACTTCGTTGAGCGGCAGGTCGTATTTGACCATGGCGCGCGAGCCGACATAGGTCAGCTCCTTCTGCGTGCCGCGGCGGTCCTGACACAGCTTGAGCACGGCGCCGAGATACTCGTCCGGCGTCATGATCGTGGCTTCGATCCACGGCTCCTCGATTTCGAGGATCTGCATCACGTCCGGCATGTCGACCGGGTTGTGCAGTTCGATCTGGCTGCCGTCGCGCAGGTTCATCTTGTAGATGACCGAGGGCGCGGTCGCGATCAGGTCGAGATTGAATTCGCGCTCGAGCCGCTCCTGGATGATTTCCAGGTGCAGGAGGCCGAGGAAGCCGCAGCGGAAGCCGAAGCCGAGCGCGGCGGAGGTTTCCATCTCGAAGGTGAAGCTGGCGTCGTTGAGCCGCAGCTTGCCCATGGCGCCGCGCAGCGCTTCGAAGTCCGCGGCATCGACCGGGAACAGGCCGCAGAACACGACCGGGATCGCCGGCTGGAAGCCGGGCAGGGGATCGTCGTTCGGGTTGCGCTCGTCGGTGATGGTGTCGCCGACGCGCGTGTCCGCGACTTCCTTGATCGAGGCGGTGAGCATGCCGATCTCGCCGGGGCCGAGTTCGTCCACCGGCGTCAGTTTCGGCAGGAACACGCCGACACGGTCCACCTCGTAGTGCGACTCGATGCCGATCATGCGGATGCGCTGGCCCTTCTTGAGCACGCCATCGACGACGCGCACCAGAACGACGACGCCGAGATAGACGTCATACCAGCTATCGACCAGCAGCGCCTTGAGCGGCGCGTCGCGGTCGCCCTTCGGCGGCGGCAGCTTGGCGACGATGGCTTCCAGCACCTGATCGATGTTGAGCCCGGTCTTGGCCGAGATGCCGATGGCGTCGGAGGCGTCGAGGCCGATGACGTCCTCGATCTGCTTCTTGATCTTCTCCGGCTCGGCGGCGGGCAGGTCGACCTTGTTGAGGACCGGCACGATCTCGTGGTTGGCGTCGAGCGCGTGATAGACGTTGGCCAAGGTCTGCGCCTCGACGCCCTGCGAGGCGTCGACGACGAGCAGCGAGCCCTCGCAGGCGGCCAGCGACCGGTTGACCTCATAGGCGAAGTCGACGTGGCCGGGGGTGTCCATCAGGTTGAGAATGTAATCCTTGCCGTCCCTGGCCTTGTAGTTCAGGCGCACGGTCTGCGCCTTGATGGTAATGCCGCGCTCCTTCTCGATCTCCATATTGTCGAGAACCTGCTCCTTGCCGGCCATTTCGCGCGCGTCGAGGCCGCCGGTCAGCTGGATCAGCCGGTCGGCGAGCGTCGATTTGCCATGGTCGATATGGGCGACGATGGAGAAGTTGCGGATATTCTGGATCGGGGCGGACGTCATGGCCGCGAGATAACACCCGAATCCGGGGCCAGCAAGGCGACTTCTTTGTCATTCCGGGACGGTCCGAAGGACCGGGCCCCGGAACGTCGACAGTTTAATGCGCCTTCCAGACCACCGCGGCGGAAACGGTGTAATTCCATACGGCACCCATCACGGCCCCGCCGAACCCCGCGATCCACCAGGTCGGGCCGCCGTCATAAATCAGGCTGGCGACGCCGACATTGGAAATCGCCCCGACCGAGCAGATGAGCTGGAATTCGATCAGGCCCCGCGCGAAGGCCCAGCCGGAGAGGCGCTGGTCGCGGTAGGTGTAGGCGTTATTGAACACGTAGTTCCAGGCGATCGCCACCATGGTGGCGATGGTCTGCTGCAGGCCGAAGCCGGGCACGCCGATGCCGTGCAGGACCGCCAAAGTCGCCATATGCGCGCCGATGCCGCTCAGCCCGACCAGGCAGAACAGCACGAAGCGGTACGACACCGCGTCATGGGTCAGCTTGGCGAGCAGCAACTGGCCGAAGTCGAGCGCGACGCGGGCATCCAGCTTGCTTTCGCCGGCCAGCCGCGCGCCGAACACGTAAGGCAGTTCGGTGACGCGCAGGACCTCCCGGCCGGTGGCGGCGATATCGAGCAGGATCTTGAAACCCTGCGTGGACAGTTTGGGGGCGAGGTCCTCGATGACCTCGCGGCGGAGCATGAAAAAACCGCTCATCGGATCGGTCAATTCGACCTTCAAAAGCTTGCGCGCCAGCGTGGTTGACCACTGGCTGGCTTTGGCGCGGCCGGTGGAAAAGCCGGTGCCGGTGGCGCCGTCGATATAGCGCGAGGCCACCACCAGATCGCTTTCGCACTGGCGCAGCTTCGTCACCATGGCGGCGAGCAGCGTTTCATCGTGCTGGCCGTCGGCGTCCATCACCGCGACATAGGGCGCGCTGGAGGCCAGCATGCCCTCGATGCAGGCGCCGGCGAGGCCGCGGCGGCCGACGCGGCGGATGCAGCGGACGCGGCGGTCGCGCGAGCCGAGGTCGCGCGCCAGGGCGCTGGTGCCGTCGGGCGAATTGTCGTCAACGACGATCACTTCCCAGTCGATGCCGTCGAGCGCGCGCGACAGCCGCTCGACCATGACCGGGATATTGGCGCGCTCATTGAAGGCCGGCAGGATGACCGACAGTTCGGGCGCCGGCTCGGTCATGGGGACCAGCGACGGGGCCGTCACCCGGGCAGTCCGAACGGCCGTTCTTTCCTGTAATTGCTGCGCCATGACCGGACTTTGGCGGCTCGGGCGTTAACACCGGGTTCGCGATCGGCCGCTTGATTCCAATATAAGAGAACTATAATCTCTTATCATGGAACAGCTTGAAGGCGACCTTGATACCCTGGACCGCGCCATCGGCGAGCGGGTCCGGGGGCTGCGTGTGGCCCGCGGCCTGACGCTCGAGGCGCTGGCGGACAAATCCGGCGTCAGCCGCGCCATGCTGTCGCGCATCGAGCGCGGCGAGTCGAACCCGACCGCCCAACTGCTCGGCCGGGTCTGCGCCGGCCTCGATGTCACGCTGTCGGCCTTGTTCGCCGAAACCGAGCGCGCGGCCGCGCCGCTGTCGCGGCGAGCCGATCAGGCGCTGTGGCGCGATCCCGGCAGCGGCTATGTGCGGCGGGTGGTGACGCCGCCCAATTGCGGCGCGGCCGCCGACATCGTCGAGGTCGAGTTTCCGCCCGGCGCCAGCGTGACGATGGAGTCATCGCGCACGCCGGCGCTGGATCAGCAGATTGTGCTGCTCACAGGCCGCATGGACATTACCGCGGGCGAAACGACGCACCGGCTCGAAGCCGGCGACTGCCTCTATCTGCATCTCGGCCAGCCGGTGTCGTTCCACAATCCCGCGACCAAGGCGGCGCAATACCTGGTCGTTGTCGCGCAGCGCGCGCTGCGTTCCTGAAAGGTGACATCGATGAGCGCCATCGTCATTCGTGAACTCGATGCGGCTGAGGCGGGGCGGCGCATCGCCGAACTCGGCGTCATCCTGCGCGACTCGGTGGAGGGCGGGGCGTCGGTGAATTTCCTCGCCGGCTTCACGCAGGGCGAAGCGGAAGCGTTCTGGCGCGGGCAGATCCCGGGCATCGCCGATGGCAGCCGGCATCTGCTCGTCGCCGACGATGGCGAGCGGCTGGTCGGCACCGTCGTGCTGACTCTGGCGCCGCAGCCGAACCAGCCGCACCGCGCCGATGTCGGCAAGATGCTGGTGCTCTCGGTGCTGCGGCGGCAGGGGATCGGCCGCAAACTGCTCGATGCCGTCGAGGCGCTGGCGCGCGCCAAAGGCCGCACCCTGCTGATGCTCGACACGACGACGGGCTCTTCCGGCGATCTGCTCTATGCGAGCTGCGGCTGGACCCAGTTCGGCATCGTGCCGGGCCACGCGCTGTCGACCCTCGGCATCCCGACCGCGACGAGTTTTTATTACAAGGAAGTGTGAGCGAATTTTCCCCTCCCCACACGAGCGCAGCGAGTGGCGGGGAGGGGTCAGGGGTGGGGGGCTCTTTCCATAATGGCCATCCCCCCACCCTGGTTCGCATCGCAAAGCGACGCTCACCGACCCTCCCCACCGCTCCGCAGGGGGAGGGGAAAGAGAAGTGCGCTCGCGGGGGAGGGGAAAAGGACGCCGCCATGCGGGGTGGGTTGAGCGTGACGCCCGCCGTCCGCCGTGGCATAGGCAGGGCATGCTTCGTCTGGCCCATATCCTCAAGAACTTCCGCGCTTCCGTCACCGATCCGGACAATGCCAATGTCACGGTGTTCTTCGCGCTGATCGCCTATGCGGCGGTGTGGACCGCCTATGGCGTCATCACCAAGGGCCCGGCCGGCTTCCACCCGGACATGACCGAGATCATCGCCTGGTCGCGCGATCTCGACTTCGGCACCATCAAGCATCCGCCGCTGGCGGCCTGGCTGGTGCGCGGCTGGTTCGACATCGTGCCCGTCGCCAACTGGTCCTACTATCTGCTGGCAATGCTGATGCCGGCCATCACGTTGTGGGTGATCTGGCTGATCTCGGCCGAATATCTGCCGCTCGACAAGCGCGTTGCGGGTCTGGCGATCATGACGCTGATCCCGTTCTTTTCGTTTCACGCGCTGAAGTTCAACGTGAACACCGTGCTGATGCCGCTGTGGGCGCTCACAACGATGTTCTTCCTGCGCTCCTACACGACGCGCAGTCCGCGCGCCGCGGCCTTCGCCGGCATCTTCGCCGCCGCCGCCATGCTGGGGAAATACTGGTCGATCTTCCTCATCGCCGGGCTCGTCGTCGCCGCGCTCGCCGACCGGCGGCGCAGCGCCTATTTCCGCTCGGCGGCGCCGTGGGTCACGGTGATGGTCGGCGCGGCGCTGATCGCGCCGCATATCATCTGGCTCGTCGAACACGACTTCATCACCTTCAAATATGCCGCCGCGGTGCATGAGGCGAAGTCCTTCGGTGCGACGCTCGTCGCTTCCGCCGGCTATCTTGCCGGTTCGTTCGGCTACGTGGCTCTGCCCGCCATCATCGTGTTCGTGGCGGCGCGCGTGAACACCGCCACCTTGCGCGAGATCGTCTGGCCGCAAGACATGCACAATGACGATGACCGCCGGCTGGTGGCGCTGGCATTCTGGGCGCCGCTCTTGTTGCCCATCGCCGGCGCGCTGCTGTCGGGAATGGAGATCACATCCTTGTGGTCCATGTCGGCCTGGACCTTGCTGCCGATCCTGCTGCTGTCGCCGAAAGAGGTGATGTGGCGGCCCGTCGATAGCGAGCGCGTCGCGATCTTCGCTACGGTGCTGCCGCTGATCCTTCTTGCCGCGTCGCCCTTCATCGCCGCGCAGAGTTCGCCCAAGGGGCCGCCGAGCGCGGCGGCGCAAGCGCCGCTGCTGGCCCGCGAGGTCGAGCGGCTGTGGCACCAGATCGTGCCTTATCCGCTGCGCTTCATTGGCGGCGACGGCGACATCGTGCTGCCGGTAACCGCTTATGCTCCCGAGCGGCCGCGCGCGCTGGTCCCGGATTTCATCCTGCCGCCCGACCCGGTGACATTGCGCCGCGCCGGCATGGTGCTGATCTGCTTTGCCGGCGACGAAGCCTGCCTGTCGCGCGCCAAGGCGGAGATGGCCGGCGCGCCGTTCCAGACCAACCAGACCACCATCGTCCAGACGCCGGGCCAGCCCGGCGCCGAGCCGCGACGTTATACGGTCATGGTGGTGCCGCCGCGGTCGTGATATGGCCGAGCCGTTGACGAGAGGGCAGGGCCTTGGACACGAAAAGCGGGACCGCGAGCTTCTTCAGCTACGATAACCTGTTGCGCATCGAGGATCGCGTCGCCGCGTTCTTCCTGCGCTATCCGTGGATCGGCTGGGCCCTGTGGATCGCCTTCCTGATCGCCACGCTGCTGCGCACGCATCCGCGCCGCTTCGGCTCGACCTTCCAGGCCTATCTCAACGCCGCGCACGGCTTCTGGAGCGGCGGGCAGGTCTACGACATGTCCACGCTCGGCGAGTATCTGTACTGGCCGGTGTCGCTCCTGGTGCTCGGGCCGCTGCCGATGTTCACGCCGGTGGTCGCCGCGGCCATCGCCACGGCCATCTCGGCGGCGCTGCTGACCTGGGCGGCGGTGGCGATGATGCGCATGCTGCTGCCGGAGCAAAGCCGCGCCGACGTTCTCAATCTCGCCGGCCTGCTGCTGGCGCTCAACATCCCGAATGCCTGGTTCAATCTGAAATACGTGCAGGCGCAGGTCGGCATGACCGCCTTCATGATGCTGGCGGCGGTGGCGATCGCCAAGCGGCAGTGGATCGTCGCGTCGCTGTGGCTGTTCTTCAGCATCGTCATCAAGCCGCTGTCGCTGGTGATGCTGCTGCTGTGCGGCGCGACCCAGCCGAAGATGCGGCTGTGGCTGGCGCTGGTGCTGGTCGCCGCGCTGGCGCTGCCTTTCGCCTTCGGCCATCCGGCCTATGTCGCCGAGCAGTACCGGCTCTGGATCGCCAAGCTGCAGCAGCTCACCACGGTGGAGCCGGGGCAGTGGCTCTATCAGGCCGATTTCGCCACCATGCTCGATACGTTCGGCATCGTGGTGCCGCACGGGCTGCAGACCGCGATCCGCCTCGCCGCCGCGCTCGGCTTCCTCGCTTTGGTGTGGCGCATCGCGCGCTACGGCAACATCGTCGTCTTCGCCGTGGCGGTGACGCTCTATGCCGCCTGCTACATCAACCTGTTCGGGCCGCGTAACGAGTTCCTGTCGTTCCTGGTGCTGACGCCGACGCTCGCGGGCCTCGCGCTGATGCTGCTCAGGCGCAACACGCACGACCAGCGCGCCTGGCTGCTGATGGCCGCCGTGCTCATCATCGCTTTCCACGGCGCGCTCGAGGTCGATCGCGTGGTCAAGCCGTTCCTCGCCTTCATCGTGCTCGGCTGGATGATCTGGATGACGATGGACGTGCGGCGCTGGGTGGACCTGCTCGGTCCCGCGGCGGCGGGGAAGTAAAAAAGGCCGGAAAAACTTGTCCCGGGCGCAGTGCATCATGAAATGATGCGCTGCTGACCCGGGACCGTAGCAAGCTCGGATTGTCTGGCGGTCCCGGATCAGCGGTGCATCGCTAAGCGCGCTGCACCGCGTCCGGGACAGGTAGTTCCTAGTAGCGATAGTGGTCGCTCTTGAACGGGCCTTCGACCTTGACGCCGATATAATCGGCCTGGTCCTTCTTCAGCTCCGTGAGCCTGACGCCGATCTTGGCCAGATGCAGGCGCGCGACCTTCTCGTCGAGCGACTTCGGCAGCACGTACACTTCCTTCTTGTACTTGCCGTCCTTGTTGTTGGCGTAGAGTTCGATCTGCGCCAGCGTCTGGTTGGTGAACGACGCCGACATCACGAAGCTCGGGTGGCCCATGGCGTTGCCGAGGTTCACCAGGCGGCCTTCCGACAGCATGATGATGCGGTGGCCGTCGGGGAAGGTGATTTCGTCCACCTGCGGCTTGATGTTGTTCCACTTCAGGTTCTTCAGCGAGGCGATCTGGATCTCGTTGTCGAAGTGGCCGATGTTGCAGACGATGGCGCGATCCTTCATCGCGCGCATGTGCTCGATCGTGATGATGTCCTTGTTGCCGGTGGCGGTGACGAAGATGTCGGCGATCGGCGCTGCGTCTTCCATCGTCACGACCTGATAGCCTTCCATCGCCGCCTGCAGCGCGCAGATCGGGTCGATTTCCGAGACCATCACGCGGCAGCCGGCCTGGCGCAGCGAGGCGGCCGAGCCCTTGCCGACGTCGCCGAAGCCGGCGACCATCGCGACCTTGCCCGACATCATGACGTCGGTGCCGCGGCGGATGCCGTCGACCAGCGATTCACGGCAGCCATAGAGGTTGTCGAACTTCGACTTGGTGACCGAGTCGTTGACGTTGATGGCGGGCCACAGCAGCGTGCCGGCCTTCTGCATGTCGTAGAGACGGTGCACGCCGGTGGTGGTCTCTTCGGAGACGCCCTTGATGCTCTTGGCCATCTCGGCGAAGTAGCCCTTCGGCTTCTCCTTGAGCTGCTTCTTGAGCAGCTTGAAGAAGATCACTTCTTCATCCGAGCCCGGCTTGTCGAGGAAGGCGGTGTCGCCGTTCTCGGCGCGCAGGCCGAGATGGACGTACATGGTGGCGTCGCCGCCGTCGTCGAGGATCATGTTCGGGAAGCCGCCGCCATGCCAGTCGAACATCTTGGCGGTGTAGTCCCAGTATTCCTCAAGGCTCTCGCCCTTGACGGCGAACACCGGCACGCCGGCGGCGGCGATGGCGGCGGCGGCGTGGTCCTGCGTCGAATAGATGTTGCACGACACCCAGCGCACGTCGGCGCCGAGCGCGACCAAAGTCTCGATCAGCACGCCGGTCTGGATGGTCATGTGCAGCGAGCCGGCGATGCGGGCGCCCTTGAGCGGCTGCTTGGGCCCGTACTCCTCGCGCGTCGCCATCAGGCCCGGCATTTCGGTCTCGGCCAGCGACAATTCCTTGCGGCCGAAATCGGCGAGGCCGATGTCCTTGACGATGTATTCACTGGCGATAGGCATGCGCGATCCTTCCCGGGCGGGGTTTGATGGAATGGCGTGCCTATAACAGTCCCCGCCGCAGGCCGCAACGCATATATAAGGATTTCTTTATGTCTGCGGGGGCGACGATATATGCAATAAATAGTATGTAAAATGGAACATTTGACAATCTAGGCGGCGGTACTAACTAACCATTGGTTAATAGCGCGTCACTCAAGGTTCCATTTCACAGAACCGGAGTGCGCCAGTGCATCGCCGCCATCAGCCGACGAATATTCCGACGGAAGTCATTCGCACCCTGGTGGCGATCGCCGAGGTGGGCAGCTTCTCCAAGGCAGGGGACCGCCTCAACCTCAGCCAGCCGGCCATCAGCGCCCAGATGAAGCGATTGCAGAGCGTGGTCGGCGGCGCGGTGTTCAGCAAGACGGCCGGTGGCGGGGTGGATTTCACGCCGCTCGGCAAGCTGGTGCTGGCCCATGCCCGCCGCCTGCTCCAGGCCAACGACCAGATCATGGCCATTGGCGGCGGCGCGCGAGATTGCCAGCCGATCCGCCTCGGCATGTCGGTGTTCTTTGCCGAGCGATTCCTCGAGCTTCTTCCCGGGGAGAAGTTGCCGCCGCTATACGTCCACTGCGACCGCTCGAAGGACCTCGTGCAAGGACTGGTGGACGGCTACTTCGACATCATCTTCTCGCTGATGAACCCGCAGCGCGAAGCCAACATCGCGTTCGCCTGGAACGAGGAGGTGGTCTGGGTGCGGCGCGCGGATTTCGTCCTGAGCCCCGGCATGCCGTTGCCGCTGGTCGTCTGGCCGGGCGACTATGACGAACTCGCTGTCGAAGCCGTCGAACGCGCCGGCGCCTCATACCGGATCGCGTTCGCCGCCGCGGACCTTCGCGCACGCATGGCCGCGGTCGCCGCCGGCTTCGGCCTGATGCTGCTGCCCAGGCGATTGCTGCGGCCGCCGCTGATCGCGGCATCCGACTATTATCTGCCGCAACCGCGGCGCACCAATGCCGGCGTTGAGCTGCGGCACGGCTTTGAAGCGGAGGGGCTCGACAAGCTCGTCGCGCTGCTGCGCCGGCTGGCGCCGGGTCCGGACGCGATCGTCGGGCCCGACAAGCCGGTCGAACCGGCCGCGCGCAGCGAAACTGATGAGCAATCAAAACCGCCGTCGGTATCGAAAGCTGGACACATTCAGTATCTCGGATGATTCGCTAAACTGACGGGCAACGCGCGCGTGCGAGCCTTGCGCCATGAACAGACATCTCTCGCCATCGTTTGCCGCCGACACGCAAGGCGCCTCCGCGGTCGAATTCGCGATCATCATGCCGGTGTTCGTATTGCTGATCGTCGGCATCTTCGCCTACGGCAGTTACTTCGCGCTGGTTCACGGACTGCAGCAACTCACCGCCGAGGCGGCGCGCGCGTCAATCGGCGGTCTGACTGATGACGAGCGCCAGTCCCTGGCGCAGACAAGCATCGCCACGAATGCCGGCAAATACCCGCTCCTCACGGCGCACGAATTGACGCTCACCGGCGCCGCCACCGATCCGGCGACGAGCACTTTCACCGTGACAGTGAGCTACGACGCGTCCGGTCTGTTCATCTTCAACCTGCCAACCATCATCCCGATGCCGGCGCCGACCATCATCCGGACGGCGGCGATCCAGCGCGGCGGATACTGAGGTCTGCGATGAGAATGCCGGTGCTGACCTCCTTCGTCGCGGATCGGCAGGGCGCGGTTGCGGTAACTTCCGCCATTCTGCTGACGACGCTGATCGGCTTCACCGCCCTCGGCGTCGATGTCGGCTCGGTCTACACCGACCGCCGCAAGGCGCAGGGCGTCGTCGATCTGGCGGCGCTGACCGCCGTTTCCGATCTCGCCAATGCCGACAAGGCGGCCGGCGCCACGATCGCCCGCAACAAGATCGCCGATGCGAGCTATAGTCTGGAATACGGCGTCTACAGCGCCAACCAGGCGCTCGCGCCCGACAAGCGGTTCGTTCCCTCGGATCAGGCCAGCGCCAACGCCGCGCGCGTGACGCTCTCATCCACGACGCCGCTTTTCTTCTCGCGCATTCTCACCGGCCGCGACAAATTCGACGTCAAAACCATGGCGACTGCGACGCAGTCATCCTTCGCGCAATTCGCCATCGGTTCGCGACTCCTGAAGATCGATGGCGGCCTGCTCAACGCGGTTCTCGGCGGCCTGCTCGGCACGACGCTGTCCCTGTCGGCGATGGACTACGACGCGCTGCTGTCGACGAAGATCGACGCCTTCGACTTTATCAACGCGCTCGCGACGCGAATGCAGATAACCGCCGGCACCTACGACGGCGTTCTGAGCGCCAGCGCCAATACCAGCGACGTCATCGCGGCGATGGCCGGCATCGCGACGCGGCAATACGGCGCCTTCGATCGCGGCGCGGCGGCGCTGACGGCCATTTCGCAGCGACTGCGGAGCGGCAGCTCCAAGATCAAGGTGTTATCCATGATGGACCTCGGTCCCTACGCGGCAATGAGCGTCGGCCAGAAGCCAAAAGTGTCGGCCTCGTTCATGGCGCTCGACATGGTGTCGGCCGCCGCCGGCGTCGCCAACGGCAGCAATCAGGTCGCCGTTGCGCTCAATGCCGGCATTCCGGGTATCGTCTCGGCTTCGATGAAAGTTGCGATCGGCGAGCGGCCGCGCGGCACGAGCTGGGTCGCCTTCGGCAGCACAGGCGCGACCGTCCACACCGCGCAGACGCGCGTTCTGCTCAATGTCCAGCTTGCCGGCGCGGCGCCATTCGGGGCGGTCAGTCTGCCGATCTACATCGAAATCGCATCGGGCACGGCGACATTGTCCAAAATGTCCTGCGGCTTCCCCGATGTCTCGACCTCGCGGGTGACACTCGACGTCACGCCGGGCTTGATCGATGCCTGGATCGGCAACGTGTCGAACGTTCAGTTCACCAATTTCTCGAGCGCACCCAACCCCGGCGCGGCCACATTGGTCGATATCGCCGGGCTCACGGTCACCGGCAAGGCGCATGTCAGCGTCAGCAACATGACGCCGACGCCGGTCACCTTCACCTACAGCGACATCCAGGCCTACCGGAAGCAGACCGTCAGCACGACCTCGTTTGCGGGATCGCTGGTAGCGAGCCTGCTCGGCAACACACAGCTCGGCGTCAACGCATTCGGCATCGGCCTCGGCACGCCGGTGCTGACATCGGGGATGACGACGATCCTCGGCAATGCGGCGTCGCCCGTCGATCAGTTGCTGTCGTCGGTATTGCAGACTCTCGGCGTCGGGCTCGGACAAGCCGATGTCTGGGTGACGAACCTGCGCTGCGATGGCGCGGTTCTGGTGATCTGAAGCGGGCCTATTCCTCTTCGCCGAAGCGGTCGGACACCAGCGCGCACAGGTCGTCGATCGCGGCCTGGGCGTCCTTGCCGGTGGCCTTGATGGCGATCTTCGAGCCGGGGCCGGCGGCCAGCATCATCAGCCCCATGATCGAGGTGGCGCCGACGGTCTCGCCGCGGCAGGTGACGATGATGGCGGCGTCGTAGCGTTCGGCGTGCTGCACGAACTTGGCGGAGGCCCTCGCGTGCAGGCCCTTTTTGTTGACGATCTCGACCTCGCGGCTGACGCCGGCGCCGTGGGGATCGGGGGCCTCGCTCCGCGGCAGCGTCATTTGCCGTTAAGCACGCGGCTGGCGATGGTACAGTATTTGCGGCCGGCTTCCTGGGCCGCGGCCACCGCGTCTTCCAGCGGACTGGTTTCGCGCACCTTGGCCAGCTTGATCAGCATCGGCAGATTGATGCCGGCGAGCACCTCGACCTTGGGCTGGCTCATCACCGAAATGGCGAGGTTGGAGGGGGTGCCGCCGAACATGTCGGTCAGGATGGCGACGCCCTCGCCGGAATCCACGCGTTTGACGGCGTCGAGAATGTTGGTGCGACATTGCTCGGCGTCATCATCGGGGCCGATGGTGACAGCCTCGATCTGGGTTTGCGGACCCACGACATGTTCAAGGGCCGAGCGAAACTCAGTGGCGAGCCGCCCGTGGGTCACTAATACGAGGCCGATCATTCCGAACTCCTCGCGGGCGCCTTGTTGTTGTTGCGCCGCACGATTGGGGGCGCATTGAGGCGCATCCGCAGCCCCGTTGCAAGGGCTTGACTTGCTATATAGGCGTTCTGCTGCAACGCGGGAAGGCGATGTCAAAGCGCGCTCTATCTGGGGTTCCTGCTGCCGAAATCTACGCCCGGCATGGTTAATTTTCCTTAAGGAACGAGGGGCGACGAGGTACTCCAGCCTTGAATTGCGGTCAATTCCCCTTGCCGGCTATCCCCCGGTCATCGGGCGCGAGGTCAGGAAAGCAACGATCAGGGGCAGGGGATTGTCCCCGGCTGCGACGGTAAGCCGCGGTAAATTGATACCAAAAATGTCGGTTTGGGCGGTTTTTCCGGGTGGAAGCCGCTCGGCGTCGGCGGCGCCGAGATCCGTGACCAGCCCGACGGCGGCCACCGGCTCATAGGGCAGCCGCCGGATACCGAGGCCGCGGACTTCGATCAGGCCGGCTAGCGCCGGAGCTGGCCGCACCAGCAGGCGTCCGCCGCGGGCCTCCAGGAGACAGCGATCGTCGGCGACCAGCCGGGTAAAGCGCAGCGGGCCCGGCGTTTGCGCATTGATCAGCGCCCAGGCCAGCCGCGACTTGCCGGCGCCGGAGGCGCCGCGGATCAGCACGGCCGTGGCGCCGATCAGGACGGCGGAGGCGTGGGTGGTGTCTGACATGTTGTCATTCCGGGGCGCGGCCGAAGGCCGCGAGCCCGGAATCCATAACCCCTGTGAAGGTCTTTGGCACGGCATTCATTGTGCAAGGCTGCGGCGTATGGATTCCGGGTTCGCGTCCATGGCGCGTCGACGACGCGCTATGGACGCGCCCCGGAATGACGAAGTTGCTACTTCCCCGGCAGGCGCACGACGAAGCGGGCGCCGAGGATGCGCGGCTCCGCGTCCGGCTTGTCGCCCGGCTTGGCCGCCGCGATGCGGTTCTCGGCGCGGATCGAGCCGCCATGGGCTTCGACGATCTGCTTGGAGATCGACAGGCCGAGACCGGAGTTCTGGCCGAAGCCCTGATGCGGCCGGTCGGTATAGAAGCGCTCGAATACCTTCTCCATGGCGTCGGGCTGGATGCCCGGGCCGTCGTCATCGACCAGGATCTCGATATCGCTTTTCAGCTTGCGACAGGTCACGCGCACGGTGCCGCCTTCGGGCGAGAACGAGCGCGCATTGTCGATGAGGTTCGACACCACCTGACCGAGCCGCGAGTCATGGCCGGGCATTTTGAACTGCGAGGGCTGGCCGCCTTCGAAAGTCAGCGTCACCTTGGCCTTGCCGGCGTTCACCTCGTTGGCGGTCGAGACCAGCGCATCGAGCAGCCTGCCGAGATCGACGACCGCGACTTCCTGCCGCTGCAGCTCGGCATCGAGCCGGCTCGCATCGGAAATGTCGGTGATCAGGCGGTTGAGGCGCTTGACGTCGTGCTGGATGACTTCGAGCAACCGCGCGCGGTTGGCCTCGGTCTTGGCCATCGGCAAGGTCTCGACCGCCGAGCGCAGCGAGGTCAGCGGATTCTTCAGTTCGTGCGACACGTCGGCGGCGAAGCTCTCGATCGCCTCGATGCGGCTATATAGCGCATTGGTCATGTCGCGCAGCGCGCCGGACAGTTCGCCGATTTCGTCGCGGCGGCCGGTGAAATCCGGAATCTCGACGCGCGTCTTGATGCGGCGGCGCACGCGCTCTGCGGCGTCGGCCAGACGCCGCACCGGGCCGGCGATGGTGCCGGCGAGCAGGATCGACAGCAGCACCATCACGCCGGCGGCGACGAGGAACACCTTGACGATGGCGAGACGCTCCGCCTCCACCATGTCGTCGATGTCGGCGCCTTGCGTCGACAGCATCAGCGCGCCGCGCACCGCGCGGAAACGTTGTACCGGCACGGCGACCGAGACGATGACTTCGCCGCGGTCGTTGACGCGCACTTCGCTGGCGTGCAGGCCGGCGAGCGCCTGCCGCACTTCGCCGTAGCCTTTGCCGTTTTCCGGCCCGAGTTCGCGATAGGGCGGCAGGTCGCCGCGGCCGAGCCAGCGGCGGATGGCGATGTAGCCGCGCTCCATCAGGCCGGGCTCGACGGCGGTCGGCGAGGGCAGGTCGAAACGCAGGACGTCGCCGCGGCCGTAGAGATTGCGGCTGTCGAGAATGAGCACGCCGTCGCGGTCGTAGATGCGGGCGCGGGTCTTGGTCGGCGAAACGAGGCGGCGCAGCACCGGTGCGACGCGCTCGGGATTGATCGGGAATTCGATGCCGGACAGCGAATCCTCCGACGGGCCGTAGCTCTCGCCGGCCTGGAGTTCGAGCAGACGGTCGGGGTCGATGGTGACGGCGTCGCTTTCCACCGTCGCCGATGCGGCAATGGCGCCGGCGATGATCTCGCTCTGCACCAGCAGGCTCTGCACGCGGGCGTCGATCAGGCCGGCGCGGAATTGCGACAGATACATCACGCCGAACAGCAGCGCGCACAGGCCGGCGAGGTTGAGGAAGACGATGCGGCGGGTGAGGCTGGAGAAGCTCAGCGTGACGAAGAAAGACCAGGCCGAGCCGAGCATGCGGCGCAGGCTCCAGTCGCGCTTCGCCGAAGCGGCGGCGGGCGCGTCGCCTTCCGTCGCTGCCTCGGCTTCGCGTGCCTGCTGCTCTGCGGTTCGATCGAGCACGATGTCTTGTCCAGCGGTCACTCGCGAATGCGACATTAGCCGAAGCTGTGGCCGCGCGCACGGCGCGCTCCCTCTCCCCGCTGGGGAGAGGGCTGGGGTGAGGGGGCAAGTGAGCCAGCGAGATTGTAACCCCTCACCCGACGCACTTCGTGCGTCGACCTCTCCCTATGGGAGAGGTGAAGAACGATTATTCCTTGAAGCGATAGCCGACGCCGTAGAGCGTCTCGATCATTTCGAAGTCGTCGTCGACCTGCTTGAACTTCTTGCGCAGGCGCTTGATGTGGCTGTCGATGGTGCGGTCGTCCACATAGACCTGATCGTCATAGGCGGCGTCCATCAGCGCGTTGCGGCTCTTGACCACGCCGGGGCGGGTGGCGAGCGCCTGCAGGATCAGGAATTCGGTGACGGTGAGCGTCACCGGCTCGCCCTTCCAGGTGCAGGTGTGGCGCTCCGGGTCCATGCGCAGCAGGCCGCGCTCGAGAACCTTGGTGGTGTCGATTTCCTTCGGCGCGGCGCCGTCCTTCGGCGTGGCGCGGCGCAGCACGGCCTTGACGCGCTCGACCAGCAGGCGCTGGGAGAACGGTTTGCGGATGAAATCGTCGGCGCCCATCTTGAGGCCGAACAACTCGTCGATCTCCTCGTCCTTGGAGGTGAGGAAGATGACCGGAACATCGGATTTCTGGCGCAGCCGGCGCAATGTCTCCATGCCGTCCATGCGCGGCATCTTGATGTCGAGAATGGCGAGGTCCGGCGGCGAGGTCTTGAACCCGTCGATGGCGGAGGCGCCGTCGGTATAGGTCATGATCCGATAGCCTTCGGCCTCGAGTGCCATGGACACCGAGGTCAGGATATTGCGGTCATCGTCCACGAGCGCGATGGTTGGCATGAAAGCCCCTTCTGACGGTGTCGTCCCGCGCGATTTGAAGCCTGCAAACGGGGTTCGAATTGTGGCCTCTTTGCAACAACTATGTGATTCTGGGCCGAATTCAAGGGCAATTGGCGGGAAAAAGGCCCGGATTTCAATGTGCGAGGCGCGACGATCATGAGCGAACGAACGAGCCCTCTCCCCGGTTCCATGCCCGGCCGTCTGCCGGAGAACGCTGCGCCCCCGGCCGACTTCGCGCCCGCGCCGGCCGCGCGGGACCTGTTGCGGCGGATCCGTTCGGGAACCCTGGCGACGCTGGATCGGAATACCGGGCACCCCTTCGCCTCGCTGGTGAACATCGGAACCGACGCCGACGGCTCGCCGGCGATCCTGATCTCGCGGCTGTCCACCCACACCGCCAATCTCGAGGCCGATGGCCGCGCCTCGATCATGCTGGCGGAAACCGGGAAAGGCGACGCGCTCGCCCATCCGCGGCTGACCGTGCTGGGCAGCTTTGCTCCGCTCGCGCGCGGTGCCGCCGACGAAACGCGGCTGCGCCGGCGCTTTCTGGCGCACCATCCCAAGTCGGAGCTTTATGCCGGCTTCGCCGACTTCGCGTTGTGGCGGATGAAGGTGGTGTCGGCGCATTTGAACGGCGGATTCGCCCGCGCCGCCGATCTGGCAGCCGCCGACGTGCTGACCGATGTTGCGGACGCACAGGCGCTGATCGATGCCGAGGAAGGCGCGGTCGCGCACATGAACGAGGATCACGCCGCCGCGCTCAACCTCTACGCGGTCAAGCTGTGCGGCGCGCCGGATGGCATCTGGCGCTGCACCGGCATCGATCCCGACGGCATCGATCTGCAGAACGGGCCGTTGTCATTGCGGTTGCCGTTTCCGCACCGTGTCGTCCACGCCGACGTTCTGCGTGCGGTATTGAAGAGTCTGGCCGAACAAGCCCGGGCGATGTGACTGTTTTTGTCGCTGTGCACCATTGATCAGTCATCATATGACTCATCAAGCTTTGTGAAACCCGCGGGCGGCTCGCAGCGTTAAGTCATTGATGCAGTGCAATGCCGGCCCTTTCTAATGCATGGCATTTGATCTTGGCATTCACGGCGCTGATGACTATGGTCGCGCGCCTTAGCAAGGTCATCAGACGAAAGTCTTAAATGGAATTCGGCCACAGCGGCCGCGGCGGGTAATTGCCCTGTCGGATCGGGAGAGTAAGCGTGCAGGAAACGGGTGTACGGAATGCCGCATACGGCGCCGACAAGTTCGGCTTCACCGGACTTCAGGGCGTCAACTGGAACCTGACCGAGCCCAAGCTCTACGAACACGCCCTCATCAACGGCGAAGCCAACATCGTCGCGGGCGGCGCGCTTTGCGCCGAGACCGGCCATCACACCGGCCGCTCGCCGAAGGACAAGCACACCGTCGAAGACGATTTGACGCGCGACGTTTTGTGGTGGGACGGCAACCGCAAGATGTCGAAGGAAAACTTCGACAATATGCTCGCCGACTTCCAGGCGCACTGCAAAGGCAAGACCCTGTTCGCGCAGGATCTGGTCGGCGGCGCCGACCCGACGCATCGGATCAAGGTGCGCGTGTTCACCGAACTCGCCTGGCACTCGCTGTTCATCCGTCAGCTTCTCATCCGTCCGGAGCGCGCGGCGCTCGCCGATTATGTGCCGGAGATGACGATCGTCGATCTGCCCTCGTTCAAGCCGGACGCCAAGCGTCACGGCGGCCGCGAAGGCTCCGACACGATGGTGGCGATCGACTTCACGCGCAAGATCGTGCTGATCGCGGGCTCGTCCTATGCCGGCGAAATGAAGAAGTCGGTGTTCACCACGCTCAACTTCTATCTGCCGGCCAAGAACGTGATGCCGATGCACTGCTCCGCCAACGTCTCGAAGGACGGCAAGGAGAGCGCGCTTTTCTTCGGCCTGTCCGGCACCGGCAAGACCACGCTGTCGGCCGACCCGAACCGCATTCTCATCGGCGACGACGAGACCGGCTGGAGCGAGAACGGCATCTTCAATTTCGAAGGCGGCTGCTACGCCAAGACCATCAAGCTCAGCCAGGAAGCCGAGCCGATGATCTGGGACGCCACCAACCGTTTCGGCTCGGTGCTTGAGAACGTCGTGTTCGATCCGGATACGCGCGTGCCGGATTATGACGACGGCTCCAAGACCGAGAACACCCGCTCGGCCTATCCGCTCGATTTCATCCCGAACGCCTCGCGCACCGGCCGCGCCTCGCATCCGAAGAACATCATCTTCCTCACCGCCGACGCTTACGGCGTCATGCCGCCGGTCGCGAAGCTGACGCCCGAGCAGGCGATGTATCACTTCCTGTCGGGCTACACCGCGAAGGTGGCGGGCACCGAAAAGGGCCTCGTCGGCGTGCAGCCGGAATTCTCGACCTGCTTCGGCTCGCCGTTCCTGCCGCGCCACCCGTCGGTCTATGCCGACCTGCTCAAGGAATACATCAACAAGCACAATGTCGATGTCTGGCTGGTGAACTCCGGCTGGACCGGCGGCATTTACGGCGTCGGCCGCCGCATGCCGATCAAGGCGACGCGTACCCTGGTGACCGCGGCGCTGAACGGCTCGCTCAAGGATGCCGACTTCCGCACCGATCCCTATTTCGGCTTCTCGGTGCCGACCTCGGTGCCGGGCGTCGAGCCGCACCTGCTTAACCCGTTCAAGACCTGGAAGGACAAGGCCGCGTTTGACAAGACCGCGCGCGAGCTGGTCGGCATGTTCCAGAAGAACTTCGAGAAGTACGAGAAGCACGTCTCGCCGGACATCCGCGCCGCCGCGCCGGAAGTGAAGATCGCGGCGGAGTAGGCGCGCGCTTGCAAAAGATAAAAAGGGCGGCCTCATGGGCCGCCTTTTTTTTATGCCGAGTGCGAGGGGCTGCCTTCGAGCGCGGCCTTGTAGACGGCGCGGCGATAGACATGCGTCGTGCGCTGCCAGCGAACCAGCGACATGGTTTGCGCCGATGCTTCGCGCAGGGCCTGGAGCGCTTCGTCGAGCGCGATGCGCGAGGCCTGATCCCGGGCGGCGAGGCCGGCGGCGCTTGCGACGCGGTCCATGAGAATATCGCGGCGCGCGCTATTCGGGGCGGCGGCGGGGCGGGCAGGGTCGGCCATAAGGTGCTCTCCGAGCAGGATCGGAGAGCAACTGTGGGATCCTCATGGTTAATAAACTATTTATAACGCCGAGAGCCCAAGGGCGGCCTTGGCGGCCGCCCTTGTCCTTGCTGCGTTATTGCGCCGCCTGACCGACGGTGAGGTCGCGGCCCATGCGATTGAAGCGCGCCTTCTGCTCCGCCGTCAGCGAGGCGTAGAAATCGCCGAGCGGCTGCTTCACGGTGTTGCCGGCGTCGACCATGGCTTTCAGACGCGTCTCGATGGCTTCGAGACGGCCGGGCGGGGTGATCGGCGTTTCGCTCGGGCAGGCGGCCTGCAGAATGCCGACCGCCTTCACCGTCGCTTCGCCGAGACGATCGAGCGACGCCTGCTGCTGCTCGGTCGGCCTGACCGCGTCCTCGATCTGCTCGATCGGCAGATTGGTGAGGCCGGATTTGTTCTCGCCGCACTTCCTGGCGTCGTCGGGCAGCGCTTCCTTCGCCTCGGCATTGGCGACATTCTTGCCGGGACCGATGGCGTTGAAGCGCTCCTTCTGCTCGTCGCTGAGCGAGTCATAGAACGTCGCCAGCGGCGGCCGCACGGTCTCCACCGCCTGCAAGGTCGCATCGAGCCGCGCCGTCATCGCGGCGAGACGGCCGGGAGGCGTCAGCGGGTAGGCGTTCTCCGACGGGCAGGTCTGCCTGAACACATCCGCGGCGCGCTTGCCGGCATTCTCCACGCCGGCGAGCAAGGCCTTCTGATCGGCGTTCAGCCCGACCTTGGTTTCGATCTCCGCGATCGGCCAGGCGGTGATGCCGTTGCCGGGCTGCTGGCAGAGATTCTGCACGGACTTGAAGGTCAGCGGCTGCGCCGACGCGCGCGGCGCCGATGCCTCGATCGCGCCGACATAATCCGCCGGCGGTCCGTACTCGCCGTAATAGACGCCGTCGAAGAAGTCGTCATAGGCGTAGTACCAGTAGCCCTCGTCATAGCCCGACGGGAAGAACGTGTACTCGAAGATGTCCGAATAGGCATAAGGCCAGAACACCGGGCCGAACCACGCCACGAAATTGGCGCGGTGGCCGGTGCGCCAGGCCTGGCGCGGCGCGGTGCGCTGCCAGCGTTGCGTGCCGACGGCGGCGGCCGCGCTGGCGGCAATCGTGCCCTGACGCCCGGCGAAGGCGCCGGCGAAGCGGCCCTGCCGCGAAGCCTGCGGCGTGATGCGCGGCTGACCGTTGCGGCGAAGCTGCGGCTGCGCCGGGCTGGCCGCCGCGGCGTTGACGCGCGCGTTCGGCTGCACGGCCTGCGGCTGCGCCTGTTGCTGACGCTGCGCCGCGCGCTGCTGGCGCGCCTGCTCGAACTGCTGACGACGCGCGGCGCGTTGTGCCGGCGGCAGATTGCGCAGCACGCGCTGCTCGCGGCGCTGTTGCAGTTGTTCCTGTCGCGCAACGGCGCGCTGTTGCGCGGCGGTCGGCGCGGCGCGTTGCACGGAGGGGACGTTGTTGGGCTGCGCTGCCGGTGCGTTCGGCGCATTGCGGCGTTCGGCGCGGTTTATGATGCGCGGATGGGCCGACGGCCCCGCATTCTGCGCTGCCGGGCGCTGCGGGCGATTGGCCTGTTGCGGCGCGACACGCTGCGGCGCCTGCGGCCGGGCGAAATTCGGCGGCGGCCGATGGGCCGGCGGTTGCGGGCGCGACATCTGCGGCGGCGCCTGACGGACCGCCGGCGGCTGGGGCCGCGCCATCGGCGGCGGTGCGGAAGGACGCGCCATCGGCGGGGGCGCCGGGCGCGCGGCGGGCGGCGCGGGCCGCGCGGCCGGAGGCGGCGCAGCGGGGCGGGACGCGGCCGGCGGCTTGCGCTTGTCGGTATCGGGCTGCTGCGCGAGCGCGGCCAAAGGCAGCGTCACGGCGAGCAGGGTTACGGCGGCGTGGGTCAAAATGCGAGGTGTGGACATGAGCATTATCACTCCGTCACGGACCAAAGGTTCCGGGTTCGCGATTCAACGAATGAACCCGTTAATTCCCTTCGCTCGCGTGCGCCGATATCGCGAATGTGATCGGCGATGAACTCCTGTTCATAATCGCCATGTTTATGACGCGCCGTGTGTCCGCGGATAGGCGCTGCGCTGCGGCGAGCGCCAGCCGGCGAGGGCGCCTTCGGCGGGCGCGAAAATCTCGACCTTGAGCGGATAGCATTTCGCCACATCGCTGGAATGCTCGGCGCCGCAATCGCCGCCGGGGCAGGCCGACAGCGCGCCGAGCAGATCGATCTCGGCGAAGAACTCGATGAAGTCGCCGGGCCGCACCGGGCTCGCCTTCATGAAATACTGGTGCGTCTGCTTGGTGAAGCCGGTGCACATGAAGACATTGAGCACGTCGTGCACGTGCATCTCGGCGTCGCGCACATCCATGTTGCGCGCCGCCGCCAGCGCGCGCGTCAGGTTGGAATGGCAGCAGTGATGATAGTCGCCGCCGGACAGAAGCCGGTGGGTGTAGGGATCGCAGCGCGTGCCGATGACGTCATGAACGCCGCCGCCGTCGGCGTCGAAGCCGTACCAGCCGAGCGTGTCATGCGTGATGGTGGCGAGCGGCCGCAAATTCGGCAGCGTGCTCCAGAGCCGGTTGCCGGTGGTGACATGGGTGGCATGCAGCGCGCGCGTCTTGCCGCTGAAGAACCGCTCCGACAGATCCCGCGCATTCCATAAATTGAGATCGCCCACCTGCGGGCCTTCGATCGAGACGATGCGGAAGAAGTGCCCGGCCGGCGCCTCGAAGGTTCGCGCGTCGCGCGGCGGCACGATGGTCTCCGACACCTTGCGCAACGTCTCGCGCGCCCGCCCCAGCATGGCCATGTCGGGCTGCGGCAGCGTCTCGACCGGATAGCAGACCACCGCGGGCCTGCCGCGGCGTTCGGCGGCGTCGGCGGGTTCGGTCAAGCGGCTCTCCTCTATGCGTGCGATTCCACGAAGGCCGCGATGCCGGCAATGGCGTCGAGCGACTTCGGCAGCAGTTTGGGGCGCGACAGGAAGCCGTGCATCTGGCCGGGAAAGCGCGTCACCGTCACCGGCACGCCTTCGGCCTTCAGGCGCGCGGCATAGGCCTCGCCTTCATCGTAGAGCGGATCGAAGCCGGCGAGGATGATCAGCGCCGGCGGCAGGCCCTTGAGGCTCTGCGCGAAGAACGGCGAGCAGCGCCAGTCGCGGCGCTGGCCGACGTCCGGTACATATTTGTCGATGAAGTCGCGCATGCCGCCATTGTTCAGGGCGACGCCCTTCTCGAAGCGCTCGTCATATTCGAAGGTCAGATCGACGATCGGATAAGTGAGAACCTGCGCGCGCAGCTTGATGTGGGCGTCGTCGCGCAGCGCCAGGGCAACGGTCGCGGCGAGATTGCCGCCGGCGCTGTCGCCGCCGACAAAGATGCGCTCGGGGTCGATCTTGAGCATCGCGGCATTGGCGAAAACCCAGCGCGTCGCGGCGACGGCGTCGTCGAAGGCGGCGGGAAAGACATGCTCGGGCGCGAGGCGATAATCGACGCTGACCACGGCGCAGTTGGCGGCGTTGGCGACGGCGCGGCAAACCCAGTCATGGCTGTCGAGATCGCCGATCACCCAGCCGCCGCCGTGGAAATAGACCTGCACCGGCAATGCGTCGTCGGTGAGCGTCGCGTTGCCGCGATAGTAGCGAACCTGGAACGCGCCGCCTTTGCCCGGCACCGTGAATTCGCGCGTCATCGCCACATGCGGCAGGTCGGGCTGGTTGAACGGCCGCGCCCGGCGCATGCCTTCACGCGCCAGTTCCGGCGTCGGCGGGGTGGCCGGCGGCGGCGGCTGCAAGGTCATGTAGGCGCTGGACTCGGGGTCCATGTCGCCGAGCGAAGCGCGGAACGTGACGGTGGAAGCAACACTCATAAGCAGATCCTGATTGACGGGGAAACGGCGCCGGGGTGGGACCGGTCGATCAGCCCACCTGGAAGCCGTGGGCCAGCGGGTCGCGGTCATCGACGAAGATGGTGTTGTGGCCGATGACCTGGGCCCAGCCGGCGACGCTGGGGCGGATGGCGCGATGATTGCCGACGGTGGTTTCGGATTCGACGCGGCAATCGAACATCGTGCCGATGATGCTCTCGTGGATGAACTCCTGGCCGGACTTTAGTTTCCCCTTGCCGGCGAGCTGCGCCATGCGCGCCGACGAACCGGTGCCGCAAGGGCTGCGGTCGATGGCCTTGTCGCCGTAGAACACGGCATTGCGCGCATGGGCGCGCGCGGCGCGCGGCCTGTCGGTCCATTGCACATGGGTGACGTCGCGGATGCGCGAATCCTCGGGATGCACCGGCGCGACCTTCTCCTGTGCCGCCTTGCGCACCAGCGGCGAGAGACGCTGGATTTCGGACACCGGCATGGTGTCGAGGCCGGGCCAGTTCTTCTGCGGCTCGATGATGGCGTAGTAATTGCCGCCATAGGCGACATCGAGCGTGATGGCGCCGAGTGTCGGCACCTCGATCTCGACATCGGTGGCGTGCAGATAGCTGGCGATGTTGTAGAGGCGCACCTGATCGACGAAGCGGCCGTTCTGCGTGTATTCGATGGCGACGCGGCCGGCCGGCGCCTCGATGGCGAGCTTGCCCGGCTCGCGCGGCGTCACGAGGCCTTCCTCGATGGCGACGGTGACGGTGCCGATGGTGCCGTGGCCGCACATCGGCAGGCAGCCCGACACTTCGATGTACAAGACGCCGACGTCGCAATCCTCGCGCGTCGAGGGATAAAGGATCGAGCCCGACATCACGTCATGGCCGCGCGGCTCGAACATCAGCGCGCGGCGGACCCAGTCGTGATCGCGCAGGAAGATCTCGCGCTTGTCGAGCATCGGCACATGCGGCAGCAGCGGCCCGCCGCCGGCGACGACGCGCACCGGATTGCCGCAGGTATGCGCATCGATGCAGAAGAAGGTGTTGCGCGCCATGGGGAACTCCGCTGGTCGCGGCAGTTAAACACTCCGTTCATCCCGGCGAAAGCGGGAATCCAGAAGGTCTGGGCCCCCGCTTTCGCGGGGGCGACGGTGAGATCAACAGCGCCGATATTCCCGGGCCTTTTCCGGCGACATGCGCAAGGTCAGGCAGCCCTGCACGGTCCAGACCCGCACGGTGACCCGGTCGCGCGACGCGGACGGCGGCGGCGCGGCGGCCGGCTCGTCAACCGGCTGCGCGGTGGCGGCGCGGTTCGGGCGCGGGCGCGGCGTTTCGATGGCAGGCTCGCTCGGCGCGGCGGTGACAGGCGCGCTTGAGACCGGCGCGGCGGTGACCGGCGGAGCGGGCTTAGGCGACGTTGCCGGACGTTCCGCAGCTTTGGTCTCGGTCCCGGGCTTGCGGGCGAGCGGCGCCACGGGCGCCGGATTTCGTTCGCTCTGCAGGCGCGCGATCAACTCCTCGGTCGGCCAGGCGTCGGCCGGCATGCCGTATTTGACCTGCATGGTCGCCACCGCCTTGCGCGTGCCGGCGCCGAGACGGCCATCGACCTCGCCGACGTCGAGCCCGCGCTTGGACAACTGGCGCTGCAATTCCATCATCTGCTCGGTGGTGATGGGCTTGATGTCGCGCGCGCCCGTCTCGTTGACCGGCGGCGCGCCGCCGAGGCGCGTGGCGAAATAGGCGACCGTGGTGGCGTAAACGAACGACGCGTTCCAGTCGGTGAAGACGTGGAAGTTCTGATAGCCGAGAAACGCGGGGCCCTTGCGGCCCATCGGCAAGATCAGCGAGGCCGGCATGTTGTCACGCGGCAGCGCCGCGCCATGCGCGGACTTCACGCCCCACGCGACCCACTGCGAACGCGGATGCTGCGTATCGAGGTCGGCCTCATGCCAGGGCAACTCGTCCGGCACCGTGACTTCCTGCAGCCAGGGCTCGCCGCGGCGCCAGCCGATCGCGTGCAGATAGTTGGCGGCCGAGGCCAAAGTGTCGGGAATGCTGTTGACGAGATCGCGGTGGCCGTCGCCGTCGAAATCGACGCCGTATTTGATGTAATTCGACGGCGTGAACTGCATGCCGCCGAATTCGCCGGCCCAGTTGCCGGTCATCTGATCGACGGTCTTGTCGCCGCGCTGGATGATCCTGAGCGCGTCGATCAATTCCTCGCGAAATTTGTCGCCGCGCCGGCAGTCATAAGCGAGGGTGGTCAGCGCCGGAAGGATCTTGAACTTGCCGAACAGCGCGCCGTAATCGCTCTCGAGCCCCCACACCGCGGTGATGACCTCGGCCGGCACGCCGTATGTTTTCTCGATGCGATTGAACAGGGAGCGATGTTCCTGGATCTTCGCCATGCCGTTCGGGATGCGCTTGCCCCCGAGCAGGCGGTTCGAGAACTGGATGAAGGTGAGCTGGAAGACGCCCTGGCCGGAATCGCGCCTGATCACCGATTCATCGAAGACCATTTCGGGCGAAGCGGCGTTCAGCGTCTCGCGGTTGATGCCGTGGGCGAGGGCGTCCTTCTTGAAGTCGGCGAGCCATTTGCTGAAGTCGTGGGTGTTGACGCAGCGTGGCGCGGCCTGCGCCGTGCCGGTCATGCCGAAGCCCGCCAGGGCAAAGGTGGCCGCCAGAACCAGCGCCGCTCGCCGCATCATTGATTGTCCGCCGTTGTTGACCGTCATCAGCCCCGAATCTTCCCATATGGCGGCCAAGGTCAAGGCCGCTCGGGAAACGGCGTTAAGGGCGATTCTTGGGCAAAAGATGGTGCCGGAAGGCCGGCGGGGCGCGGTTAACGCCGCAGCGCCGGGGCTTCGACGCGGGCGCTGAGTGCGGCGCGCGGGATCGAGGCCGTGACTTCGCCGGCCTGCGGCGCGGGCGAGGCGATGCGGGCGTCGCTCAGCTTCTCGCGCGTCGCGCGGGACAGACCATTGTAGTTCTGCACCGGCGTGAAGTTGGCGGCGACATTGCTGCGGTCGGCGCCGCGGCCGGTATAGGCAAGAAGGCCGGTCTCGGTGGCGACGATATCGCCCGGACGCAAGGTCGGGTCGGTGGTGGCGTCGATATGGGCGAGGCCGAAGGGCGTGCGGCCGTTGCAGGAACAGTTCGAGGCGATCTTCTTGCGATAGGCATAGGCGTTCGGCATGTCGCTGTAGCGGCTGCCGTCATTCGCCGTCGCGTAGTCGATATCGCTGCCCATGTAGAGCTTGGTCTGGGCCGCCGGACAGAACGACGAGCAGGCTTCCGCGGTGCTCATGCCGTTGCTCGACGACACGGGGAAGTAGTGGCCGTCGCAGGAGCGCACGCAGAATGCCTTGGACGGGCCGGTGTTCTCGGCGCGCACGCGGCTGTCGTCGCCGGCATTCAACTGCTCGAAAAAGCCGTTCGGCGCGGGCGGCGGCGCGGCGCCCTCGATGGCGCGGCTGATGCCGCCGAACAGACGATCGAAAAAACCCGCAGAGGCGGATTGCGGCATGGTCAAAACCGCGAGCACCAGCGCTCCGGCGCCGACAACCACCCGAAAAGCTTGCCTTTTACCGGCCCACGCCATGACGACCCTGCCTTCGCCTCAATTCCAACGCCGCACCAACGCCTCATCATGGCGAAAGTTGCGCGGAACCGGGCCTCGAGCCGGCGGCACCATAGCGTCGGCATGGTAAAGGCGCGGTTAGTGGCGTCCCTGCCGCGCCGCGGCGGTAACCGGCGACGCTTCGAAGCGCCGTCGCGCGGTTACAGCAGCTTTATTTGATATCCCGCTTGACGCCGTCCACTGTCGCGCCACATCGTGCGGTCTGCGGAGGTGGATGATGGGTTTGTTCGATGCGCTCGGCGGCGTCGTCAAAGGCGTGCTGCAGCAGGAAGGCGGCCAGCTCGAAGGCGCGCTGCTGTCGCAGGTTCTCGCCAACACCAATCTCGGCGATCTCGGCGGCCTGGTGCAGAAGCTGCAAAGCGGCGGGCTGGCCGGTGAGGTGGCCTCGTGGCTCGGCAACGGCTCGAACATGCCGGTGACCGCGGAGCAGCTTCAGGCCGCGCTCGGCAACAGCCATGTTCAGGACATCGCGCGCTCGATGGGCATCCCGGTCGAGACGCTGATGCCGATGCTGGCGCAGCAACTGCCCGCGCTGATCGACAAGCTCAGCCCCAATGGCAGGCTGGCCGCACCGGCCGCCTGATCCCAGGTTCTATCCAACGGAGGAAACCGGAATGCTCAAATCGCTCAATCATGGCGTGGCGGCCGCTGTCGCGGCGCTGGTGGCGCTGGCCGTCTGGCCCGCGGCGCCGGCCTCGGCGCTGACGATGCAGGAATGCAGCGCCAAATACGAGGCCGCCAAGAAGGCGAATACGCTTGGCACCATGAAGTGGAACGACTTCCGCAAGGCGCAGTGCGGCGACACGGCGGCGGCGGCGCCGGCAACAACAACAACACCGCCGCCGCCCGCCCCCGCCACGGCGGCGAAGCCTGCAGCGACGCCGCCCGCAGCCGCCAAGCCTGCGGCGCCAGCAACCGCCGCCGTCTTCCCCAAGGCGGTCGATCCGAAATACGCCAAGGAAAAAGCCGGCACCGCGCGCGAGAAAACCTGCGTCGATCAGTACAACGCCAACAAGGCGAACAACGCCAATGGCGGCATGAAGTGGACCGAAAAGGGCGGCGGCTACTGGAGCGCCTGCAACAAGGCGCTCAAGGGCGCCTGAACCATTCGCTTCGATGAAAAGCCGCCGGGTTCGCGCCCGGCGGTTTTTTTATTGAGAAGGCGTGTGGAGGACCGGGCCTAGAATTTTTCGCTGCCGCGCTGCCGTTCGGCGTCGGGAAAATCGCGGTACAGCGCGAAGCGCGCATTCTGCGCCAGAGAATTGACGCCGAAGTGGAAGCCTTCGACCGGCTCGCCGCGTGACGCGACGTGGCCGAAGGCGCGGTCGAGCTGGGCGAGGTCGCGCACCTCCATCATCAGATGGAATTCGCCGAGCCCCTCGCCGCCGAGGCCGAGCTTGCGCCGCGTCAGCCGCCAGCTTTCGATCAGGTCCTGCGATTGCAGATAACCCAGGTATTTGGCAACGCCGTCGCTGAAATCGGTGTCGCGCACGCCCGGTTTCAGGTCGCACCACGCATGATAAATGTTCATTACAGCCGTTACCCTATTTGCGGCCTTCCAGCGCCATGCGCACGGCGAGGCCGCCGAGCATGGTGCCCATGATCCAGCGCTGCGCCAAGAGCCACCTCGGTCGCGTCATCAGGAATGTCGCAATCGAGCCGGCGGCACAGGCGATCATCGAATTGATGACGATGCTGATGACGATGTGCGTGGAGCCGAGCACGAGCGATTGCAGCAGCACATTACGCTCGGGGTCGATGAAATTCGGCAGCAGGGCGAGGTAGAAGATCGCCATCTTCGGATTGAGCAGGCTGGTCACCAGCCCGGCGAGGAACAGCCGGCGCGGGCCGACTGGCGGCAGGGTGCGCACCTGGAACGGCGACTTGCCGCCCGGCCGTAGCGCCTCGAAGGCGAGCCAGCCGATATAGGCGGCGCCGGCAAAGCGCAGCACGTCATAGGCATAAGGCACCGCGAAGACGATGGCGGTCAGGCCGAAGGCTGCACACAGCAGGAAGATGACGAAGCCGACGGCGACGCCGGAGAAGGCGATCAGCCCGGCGAGGCGGCCCTGCGTGATGGCGCGCGAGATCATGTAGATCATGTTCGGCCCCGGCGTCAGCACGACGGCGAAAGCGAGAGAGGCGAAGGCGAAAAGGGAAGTGGTGGTGGGCATGGAATCCGTTCGGCTTGTCTCTTAGACTGTCTCCGGCCTCATCCTGAGGAGCCGCGCGCTACGCGCGGCGGCTCGAAGGATGGGTCGGCCTCATGGTTCGAGCCGCGCGGGCTGCGCCGCGTTCCTCACCATGAGGGTTGGATCAATGCGCCTCGTCCCAGTTGTCGGCGGCGCGCGCTTCGACCTGCAATGGCACGTTCATGGCGATGGCCGGGTGCGGCGCGCTTTCCATGACGTCCTTGATGATCGGCAGCGTGTCGGCGACTTCCTTCTCGGGTACCTCGAAGATCAATTCGTCGTGCACCTGCAGCAGCATTTTCGCGTTGAGTTTTGCCAGCGCGAGTTCGCCCTCCATGCGCATCATGGCGCGACGGATGATGTCGGCGGCCGAGCCCTGCAGGCGCGCATTGATGGCGGCGCGCTCGTTGAAGGCGCGCAGCGACGGATTCGACGCTTTGATGTCCGGGTAATGGCACTTGCGGCCGAACAAAGTGAGCACATAGCCGTGCGTGCGGCAGTACTCGCGCGTTTCATCCATGTAGTCGCGGATGCCGGGGAAGCGCTCGAAATACTTCTTGATGTACTCGCCCGCTTCGCCGCGCTCGATGCCGAGCTGGTTGGCGAGGCCGAAAGCCGAGATGCCGTAAATAATGCCGAAGTTGATGGCCTTGGCGCGGCGGCGCACTTCGCCCGGCATGTCCTTGACCGGCACGCCGAACATTTCGGACGCCGTCATGGCGTGAATGTCGATGCCGTCCTTGAATGCCTGCCGCAGCGTCGGCACGTCGGCGACCTCGGCGAGCAGGCGCAGTTCGATCTGCGAATAGTCGGCCGACACCAGCTTGTTGCCGGCCGCGGCGACGAAAGCCTTCCTGATTTTCCGGCCTTCCTCGGTGCGGATCGGGATGTTCTGCAAATTCGGCTCGGACGATGACAGGCGTCCGGTCGAGGTGGCGGCCAGCGAATATGACGTGTGCACGCGGCCGGTGTTCGGATTGACGTAGTTCGGCAGCGCCTCGGTATAGGTCGAGCGCAGCTTCGACACCTGACGCCAGTCGATGATGACCTTCGGCAGCTTATGGCCCTGCTCGGCGAGCTCCTCGAGCTCGCGCGCGGTGGTGGACCATTGTCCGGTCTTGGTCTTGGAGCCGCCGGGCAGGCCGAGCTGGCCGAACAGGATATCGCCAAGCTGCTTGGGCGAGCCGGGATTGACCGGCGTGCCGGCGATCTCGTTGATCTCCTCCTCGAGCGCGACCTGCCTCTTGCCGAAGTCGTTGGACAATTTCGCCAGCACGGCGCGGTCGATGGAAATGCCACGGCCTTCCATGCGGCCGAGCACCGCCGGCATCTGCCGCTCCAAAGTCTCGTAAACGGCGGTGACCTGTTCGGCGGCCATGCGCGGCTTAAGGCCGTGCCAGAGGCGCAGGATGATGTCGGCATCCTCGGCGGCGTAGGTCGCGGCGCGGCCGATCGGCGTCGCCTCCGCGGTGAACAGCGCCTTGTCCTTGTTCTTCACGTCATTGAAGCGCGACGGCATGCGGTCGAGATAGCGGCTGCCGAGCGCCGCCGTGTCGTGCCCGCCCTTGCCGGCGTCGAGCACGTAGGAGATCAGCATCACGTCGTCGGTGGCGCCGAGATCGATGCCGCGGGTGCTCAGCACCAGCCGGTCGCGCTTGATGTCGTGGCCGATCTTGGTGACGCAGTTGTCCTCGAGCAGCGGCTTGAGGATGGCGAGAGCTGTGTGCTCCTCGATCTGGCCGTCGCTGAGCTTGGCGGCGAACAGGCCGGACTGGTCGCCTTCGCTGGCGTCGCGGTGGCCGAGCGGCAGATAGTAGGCTTCGTTCGGCGCCACGGCGAATGCCAGGCCGCAAAGCGAGGTCTGCAAGGGATCGAGCGCGCTGGTCTCGGTCTTGATGGCGAGCGTGCCGGTGTCGAGAGCGCGCGCGATCAGCGCCTTGAGCGCATCGGCCGTATCGATGGCGCTGTATTTGCCCATGTCGAAGGGTGCGTTGCGCAGCCGCTCGAGACGGCGGGCGGCGAGGGAAATGGGGGTGAGCGCCGCGCCGGGCTCACTCCCTCCCCCGCTTGCGGGGGAGGGTTGGGGAGGGGGTGCAAATAGATCGCCGGTTCCCCCTCCCGCCTGGCTTTGGGCCGCGTCCCCCCCCGCCCGTGGGGGTGGGGGAGAGGCGTTGGCATCCGCGCTGATCGCGCCCGCGTCGATGCCGGTCTTCTCGGCGATGCGGCGGGTGATGGTGGTGAACTCCATCGCCTTGAGGAAGGCGATGAGGTTCTTGTAGTCCGGCTCGTGCACGGCGAGGTCGGCGACGTCGGTGTCGAGCGGCACATTCCGGTCGAGCGTGACGAGGCGCTTGGAAACGCGCGCCTGCTCGGCGAACTGGATGATGTTCTCGCGGCGCTTCGCCTGCTTGATCTCGGACGCGCGCGCCAGCAGGGTTTCGAGATCGCCATAGGTGCCGATCAGTTCGGCGGCGGTCTTGGGCCCGATGCCGGGAACGCCGGGCACGTTGTCCGAGGTGTCGCCGATCAGCGCCTGCGCCTCGATCACCTTCTCCGGCGGCACGCCGAACTTCTCGATCACCTCGGCGCGGCCGATGCGCTTGTCCTTCATGGTGTCGTACATGACGACGGTGTCGCCGACGAGCTGCATCAGGTCCTTGTCGGAGGAGACGATGGTCGTCGTGGCGCCGGCCTCGCAGGCCAGCCGCGCATAGGTCGCGATGAGGTCGTCGGCCTCGTAGCCGGCCTGCTCGAGGCACGGGATTTCGAAGGCGCGCACGGCGTCGCGGATCAGCGGGAATTGCGGGCGCAGGTCTTCCGGCGCTTCCGGACGGTGCGCCTTGTAGTCGGGGTAGAAATCGGTGCGGAAGGTCTTCTCGGACTTGTCGAAAATGACGGCGAGATGAGTCGGCTTCTCCTCCGGCTTCATCTCTGCCAGCAGCTTCCACAGCATGTTGCAGAATCCGAGCACGGCATTTACCTGCAGGCCATCCGACTTGCGGGTCAGCGGCGGCAGCGCGTGGTAGGCGCGGAAAATGTAGCCCGAGCCGTCGACCAGGAAGACGTGATCGCCCTTTTTCAGCGCGCGGCCGTCGGGGCTTGCCGGCGCGGCAGCGGCTGGAGCCGGAGCCTTTGACTTGGCGGCGGATTTCGGGGCGGCTTTGGACGTTTTGGATGTTGGCATGGCCCGAATGTGGGCCGGAGCGCGGGATGAATCAATGCGCCTGATCTGGCCTGTGGACTCGCGACGAACTCGGAGTGCTCCCTCTCCCCTTGGGGGAGAGGGTTGGGGTGAGGGGGCAAGTGCCTATCGGTAGTTTGTAACCCCTGCTTCGCAATCCGACCTCTCCCTGTGGGAGAGGTGAAGAAAGACTACTCCGCTGGCTGCATGGCCAGGCGCGGTTCGTGCTTTTTCTTGTCCGGAACCAGCCAGAACATGGCCGGTCGCTCGAACAGGAATTTCAGCGGCGTGAAGCGCACGGCCCAGAAGATCGCCAGCGCCCCGATCACGCCGGTGGCGGTGACCAGCGCCGAGATGGTGCCGATGTCGGTGACGATGCCGGTCTTGGTGAGGACGGTGCGGCTCGCCGCCATCGGCAGGAAGAAGGCGAGATAGATGACGATCGAGTTGCGGCCGCAATAGCGCAGCGGCTTGAACACATCGTGCTGCGCCAGCAGCGCCGAAACGGTGACGACCGCCACCGCGCCGATCAGGCCGAGCGTCAGCGAATAGAATGGCAGCGCCGCAACGCCGGCTTTCACCAGCAGGCCGTTGCCGATGCCCCAGATCACCAGGCCGGTCATGGCCAGCGCCGGGGCGGACTGCGCCCGCGCGGCGATAGCGAAGATGTACCGCGCGGCGATGTAGCCCGTATAGAAATAGACGAAGCGCGAGGCGAATTCGTCCGGCACCATCCAACCGGTCTGCACCTGCGAAATTTCCATCGCGGCGCCGATGAGCCAGATTACCGGCCATGGCACGCGCTTCGTCAGCTTCACGACGATGAAGAAGATCGGCAGCAGGTAGATGAACCACAGAGTGCCGAAAGGTTCGACGAACGACATGAGGTAAGCGTGCGCCACGCCCATGACGCCCTGTTCGGCGATGAAGCCCGGCGCCTTGAAGGCGAATTGAATCGCGGTCCACAGCAGATAGAAATAGAAGAAGTGAACAACCTTGCGATCGATGTAGGTGCGCCAGTCGCGATCGATCACCTTGGCAAGGAACAGGCCCGAAATGAGGAAGAAGTCGGGCATGCGGAACGGCCGCGCGAATTCGACGACGTGGTGCAACCAGCCTTCCTTGCCGGTCACCGCTTCGACGCCGAGCGTCGAATGCATCATCACGACGAAGACGATGCAGAAGCCCTTGGCGTAATCGACCCAGTCGACCCGCCCATCGTGTATGCCGGTGTGCAATTCGTTCTGCATTTTATCCGTCCCGTTCATGATGACATTGTGACGGGCCAAGGTTTCACTCCCCTTTACGCGCCTGAATAAAATGGGGCCGGTTTGAGGCAACTCGCAATCGCGAAACGGCTCTGCTAGACCGCCGCCGGTGGCCCCGATATCATTTGATTAACCAACGGCGGCCGGATGGGTGTGGTTAAGATATGCGCGTTGCGATGATCGGTTCAGGTTATGTGGGTCTCGTGTCGGGAGCCTGCTTCGCGGACTTCGGCCACGAAGTGATATGCGTCGACAAGGACAAGTCGAAGATCGACGCGCTCAACGGCGGCCATGTGCCGATCTACGAGCCGGGACTGACCGAACTGGTGGCAACCAACGTCAAGGCCGGGCGGCTCAAATTTACCATGGACCTCGCCGCCGCGGTCAAAAAGACCGACGCGGTGTTCATCGCCGTGGGCACGCCGTCGCGCCGCGGCGACGGTCACGCCGATTTAACATTCGTTTACGATGCCGCGAAGGAGATTGCCGCCGCGGTCGATGGCTTCACCGTCGTCGTCACCAAGTCCACCGTGCCGGTCGGCACGGGCGATGAGGTCGAGCGTATCATCCGCGAAGCGCGGCCCGACGCGTCCGTTGCGGTGGTGTCGAACCCTGAGTTTCTGCGCGAAGGCGCGGCCATCAAGGACTTCAAGCATCCCGACCGCATCGTGGTCGGCACCGACGACGAGCGCGCGCGGGCGGTGATGTCGGGGCTGTATCGGCCGCTCTATCTGAACCGCTCGCCGGTGATGTTCACCGGGCGGCGCACCGCGGAGCTGATCAAATACGCGGCCAATGCGTTCCTCGCCACCAAGATCACCTTCATCAACGAGATCGCCGATCTCGCCGAGAAGGCGGGCGCCGACGTGCAGGAGATCGCGCGCGGCATCGGCCTCGACAACCGCATCGGCGGCAAGTTCCTGCATGCCGGCCCCGGCTATGGCGGATCGTGTTTCCCCAAGGACACGCTGGCGCTGCTCAAGACCGGACAGGATCACGACACGCCGCTGCGCATCATCGAGGCGGTGGTGGCGGTGAACGACAACCGCAAGCGCGCGATGGCGCGCAAGGTCTCGCACGCGCTGAACGGCGATATCCGCGGCAAGACCATCGCCGTGCTCGGCCTGACCTTCAAGCCGAACACCGATGACATGCGCGAGGCGCCGTCGATCCCGCTGATCGCGGCCCTCCAGGACATGGGCGCGCAGGTGCGGGCCTACGATCCGGTCGGTATGGAGCAGTCGCGCGCCTATCTCAAGAACGTGGCCTTCTGCAACGACGCGTACGATTGCGCGCAAGGCGCCTCGGCGCTGGTGATCGTCACCGAGTGGGAGCAGTTCCGCGCGCTCGACTTCGCGCGTCTCAAGGACGCGATGGTCAAGCCGGTGCTGGTCGATCTGCGCAACATCTACCAGCCCGACGAACTCGCCCGCCACGGCTTCGCCTATGAAGGCGTCGGCCGCGGTTCAGCAGGATGACGGCGTCGTGAGATACTGCACGCAGGCGCTGCTGCGCGGCGTCGCGTACAGATTATCGGTGAGATTGATCGGCCCCGTGATCGCCCCGCCAAATAGCGGCGTGTAGGTGTAGCTGACCTCGGCATAGATCAGATAACACGGGAAGCTGTTGCACGGCTTGGTCGTCTTGAACTGCGACGGCAGGTTCGACCACGCCGCGCCGGCGGTGTAGGCTGCGCCCTGCGTGGCATAGCTCCAGCTGACGACCGCGTTGGCGGTCGAGGTCATCTTGATCTGCGTGATCTTGCTAGTCACCGAACTTGACGGGAACGGCGACAGGATCGCGGCGGTGGCGCCGACGATCGACGCCATATCCGTGGTGCCGATATTGTTGGTGCCGGTGGTGTACTGATTGGTGATCGTGGCCAGCGCCGCGGTCGCCGAGCGGACCTTGATATGGACCGCGAAGGCCCGCCCGATGTCGTAGGTCGAAAGCATCGTCAGCAGCAGGAACGGGGCAATGATGGCGAACTCGATGGCGGCGACGCCGTCGATTCCTCGCGCAAAACGTCGCAGCAGTTTCGATCCGGTCATCAGGACAACCTAATAGGACGGCTCGACCCGGAATGCGGTCACGCCCAGCATTTCGGCCTGGTTGTTCGGCAACGTGGCAAAGGAGAAGCCAAGTGGCCCCGATATCACCGTCCAGGGATAGACGAGCTGCACCACCATCACCTGGCCCGGCGTGCCGGGGCTGTAGGCCCAGTTCATGACCGGATTGCCGTTGTTGTAGAGCGCCGGCGCCGACGTGCTGGCGCTGGCGAAATCGCTGTAGCTTTGCACGATCACGATCAGATTGGCGCAGGTGAAGATCGCGCTCGGCAGGTAGTTGTTGCAGATCGACTGCTTGTACTGCGTCTGCGACAGGTTTTGGCCGCTGTTGGTCAGGAACAGCCGGCCGGCCTCGATGGCGGCGTTCTGCAGCGCCTGCTGGGCGAACATATAGATGCAGAGTTGGAAGATCGCGATCAGGGTGCCGAGAAACAGCGGCGCGATCATCGCGAATTCAACGGCGGTCGCGCCGCGCTGCGCCCGGCCAAATCGCCGGAGCGCCCGGCCACGACGCGCGCAGCTTTGACGGGTCGCATGCATGCGCGCGACATGTGCATTTTCGAGTAAATATCGTCTTTATTATCTCTATATTTGACTTCGAATAGGCTGTCGGCGTTCGCTTATTTATTGATTCTTTATGGCGGCGCGCCGGCATGCTGGACCTTATCAAGCGACGACTGGCCGGGCTGAGATCCGCCCTGTGGGGCGGTCGCCTACGGAATTTCGCGCGCGACCGGCGCGGTAACATCGCGATCATCACGGCGCTATCGGCGTTGCCCATGCTGGCGACCATGGGCTGCATGGTCGATTTCACGATCGCGTCCATGGTCAGAATCAAGCTGAACAACGCCGCCGACGCCGCGGCGCTGGCGACGGTCTCGTCGGCCTCGCCGGTGGTGGCGACGGCGAAGGCCAGCAATTCCGTCTCGAACGGCAAGGCATTCGCGGACAGCTTCTTCAATGCGGTCGCGAACAGCCTGATCTCGTCGTTCAAGCTCAGCGTCACCGAGACATCGACGGTGACCCTGAGCTCCCGCACGGTCACGGCCACCGTAAGCTATACCGGGACCTATCCAGCCTATTTCCTCGGCCTGATCGGCAAGTCGACGATCGCGCTCGCCGGCACCTCGACCGCCGCCTATACGCTGCCGGCCAACATCGACTTCTACCTGATGATCGATGTGTCCGGCTCGATGGGTATGGCGTCGACGAATGCCGAGCAGGTGAGGCTGCAGTCGGTCAATCCCGACAATCTCAGCGACTATCCTTCAGGCTGCACTTTCGCCTGCCACTTCTCCGGCAGTCAGGGCTTCCAGATCTCGCGCATCGGCACGACGCCGGCGAATATCTCCAGCGGCACCTATCCGACCAACAGTTCTCGCATCAACTGGTCGGCGACGCCCGTCAGTTCCTGCGCGAGCCCGGGTACGACATCGTGCATCCAGTTGCGTGCCGATGCGGTCGGCTACGCCGTCAATGCGCTGCTGACGCAGGCCAACACGACGCAGACGAATACCGGAACACCCAACCAGTTTCGTGTCGGCATCTACCCCTTCATTCAGTACCTTTGCAGCGCCTCGAACGGCAGCAGCAATTCGTGCTCGGTCGGACTGACGACCAGCCTGACCGGCTCGACGATCACGAGCTTCGCCGCGCAGCTCGCGAACCTGCTGGACACCGGCGCCAATGCGACGCTCGGCTCCGGCGGTACGCATTACGAAAACGCCTTCAGCAAAATGCTGTCCAGCGTCTTGCCCGCGACCGGCGGCACAGGGACGTCGACAAGCCCGCTGACATATCTCTTCATTATCGGCGACGGCTCGCAGGACTATCAAACGCAGTGGAACGGCAACTGGTCGTCGCAGAACTGGAGCCCCACGGCGGCGGTGCCCTATCAGAACTCGGCCACCATTATTCCGCCGAACTCCGTCGACTCGACGGACTACTGCGCCCAGATCAAGGCGCGTGGCATCACCATTTCGGTGCTCTATATTCCGTACCAGACCATCGGCAACGCCAACGCCTCATTCGCGAGCAACGAGGACGGCTATGCCAACGCCAATATTCCGAAAGTTCCGGCGGCGCTGCAGAGCTGCGCCTCGCCGAGCTTTTTCTTCACCGCCAGTACGCCCGCGGCCATCCAGTCCGCGCTGCTGACCATGTTTCAGCAGGCCGTGAGCACCGCGCACATCTCGCAATAGCCGCGGAGGCGTGTATAAGCACGCGCTGTGCGAAGCTTCGATTCACCCCTGCCGATCGACGACGCGCTGCCGCGCCTCATTGGGGCGCTGCGCGTGCGTGAGGCCGCCGTGCTGGTGGCGCCGCCCGGCGCCGGCAAGACCACACGTGTGCCGCTGGTGCTGATCGACGAAGCCTGGGCCGCCGGAAAGAAAATCCTGCTGCTGGAGCCGCGCCGGCTGGCGGCCCGTGCCGCCGCGGCGCGCATGGCGGCGACGCTGGGCGAGCAGGTCGGCGAGACGGTTGGCCTGCGCGTGCGCTTCGGCTCGAAGATTTCGAAGAAGACCCGCATCGAGGTTGTCACCGAAGGCGTGTTTACCCGCCTGGTGCTCGACGATCCCTCGCTCGACGGCATCGCCGCCGTGCTGTTCGACGAATTTCATGAACGGTCTCTGGATGCCGATCTCGGGCTCGCTCTGGCGCGCGACGTGCAACAGGGTCTCCGCGACGATCTCAAGGTGCTGGTGATGTCGGCGACGCTCGACGGCGCGCGCGTCGCGGCGCTGATCGGCGACGCGCCGATCGTCGAGAGCGAGGGCCGCGCCTTTCCGGTGGAGACGCGTTATCTCGGCCGCAGCCCGACGGAGCGCATCGAGCGGCAGGTGGCCGATGCGGTGAAACGTGCGCTGCGCGCCGACGCCGGTTCGGCGCTGGTCTTTCTGCCCGGCGCCGGCGAAATCCGCCGCACCGAGACGATCCTCAAGGACGAAGTGCGCGACGCGGACGTCGACATCGTCGCGCTCTATGGCGCGCTGGAGGCACGCGACCAGGATCGCGCTATTTCGCCGGCGCCGCCCGGCAAGCGCAAGGTGGTGCTGGCGACTTCGATCGCCGAAACCTCGCTGACCATCGAAGGCGTCCGCGTCGTCATCGACTCGGGGCTGGCGCGGGTGCCGCGCTATGAGCCGGATGTCGGTTTGACGCGGCTGGAGACCGTCCGGGTGTCGCGCGCCGCCGCCGACCAGCGCCGCGGCCGCGCCGGCCGCACCGAGCCCGGCGTTTGCTACCGTTTATGGGACGAGCCGCAGACCGGCTCGTTCGACGCCTATACCCGGCCGGAGATTCTCTCCGCCGACCTGTCCAGTTTCGTGCTCGATCTGGCGCAATGGGGCGCCGGCGCCGCCGCCGGGCTCTCATTCCTTGATGCGCCGCCGTCCGCCGCCATGAAGGAGGCGAAGGCATTGCTGACTGAGCTCGGCGCGCTCGATGCGCAGGGCCGCATCACCGAGGAAGGCCGCAAGCTGCGGGCCCTGCCATTGCCGCCGCGGCTGGCGCGCATGGTGGTGGATGCCGGCGAACAGGGCGCGGGCGATCAGGCGGCGAACATCGCGGCAATCGTCACGGAGCGCGGGCTTGGCGGCGACGACGTCGATCTCACGCATCGTCTCGATCAATTCCGGCGCGAGCGTTCGCGCCGCGCCGACGACGCGCGGGCGATGGCGAAGCGGTGGGCCTCCGGCAAGGGCGGCGGCGATATGTCCGTCGGCGCTATCCTTTCGCTCGCTTACCCGGAGCGCGTCGCCAAAAATCGCGGCGCGAGCGGCGCGTTCCTGCTGGCGAACGGCCGCGGCGGCAATGTCGATCCGGCATCGACGCTGGCCCGCCAGCCTTTCATCGTCGTCGCCGAATTGACCGGCACGGCCAACAACAGCCGCATCGTTCTGGCTGCGCCGATCACGTTCGAAGAAATCGAGCGGCGCTTCGCCGGCAGGATCGAAGACCGTGATGCCGTCACTTTCGATAGTGCCTCGGCGTCCCTGCGGGCGCGGCGCACGCGGCGGCTCGGTTCGATCGTGCTCGCCGAGCAGGTCAAGCAGGTGGCGCCGGATGAAGGCACTGCGCGCATCTTCGCAGAGGGCCTGATCGCGCAAGGTCTCGGCAAGCTCGACTGGAGCAAGGCGGCGCTTCAATTGCGCACGCGCGTTCAATTCCTGCGCAAGGCTGAAGGCGACGAGTGGCCGGACCTGTCCGATGAAGGTCTAGCGCTATCCGCCGCCGATTGGCTCGAGCCGCTGCTGATCGACAAGACATCGCGCGGGCAGATCGGCGCCGGCGAGTTGTTCGATGCTGTCAGCAACCTGGTGCTGTGGAATCTGCGCCGCCGCCTCGATGACGAAGCGCCGACCCACTTCACCGCGCCGACCGGCACCAACGTCGCCATCGACTACGAGGCGGAGCAGGGACCGACCATTTCCATCCGCTTGCAGGAGCTGTTCGGTCTGTCCAAGCATCCGTCGATCGCCGGCGGCCGCATCCCGCTGGTCATCGAATTGCTGTCGCCCGGTCACAAGCCGGTTCAGATCACCCGCGACCTGCCGGGCTTCTGGCGCGGCTCCTATGCCGACGTCCGCACCGACATGCGCGGGCGGTACCCGCGTCACCCCTGGCCGGACGATCCGGCCTCGGCGCTGCCAACCCGACGGGCCAAACCCCGTGGGACATAAGCCGCGGGCGTTTAAACTGTCACAGGAAGACTGTGTCCGCCTTTTTCCGGCCGGTTTGCCGGAGCAATTTGGCTGCGAGAGGCGTTAGGGTAATCAACTGGCAATTCCCGCCGCCTATTGTCGCGACAATTTCCTGCCCATTTCCGGCTATCCCCTTCGAGGAATTAATGTATCCGACCCCAAAGCCTTCGCTTAAGCCGAATACCTATGCCTACGAGTCCTCGCCGCTGGTGAAGCCGACCGGCTTCCGGGAATACGACGCGCGCTGGCTCCTGGAAAAAGAAATCAACCTGATGGGTGTTCAGGCCCTCGGCATGGGCCTCGGCACGCTGATCAAGGAAATGGGCGTCAAGCCGGAGATCGTCACCGGCCACGACTTCCGCGGCTATTCCGCCTCGGTGAAGATGGCGCTGATCTCGGGCCTGCTCGCGGCCGGCTGCAAGGTGCACGACATCGGCCTGTGCATGACGCCGATGGCCTATTTCGCGCAATTCGAACTCGACGTGCCCTGTGTCGCCATGGTCACGGCCTCGCACAACGACAATGGCTGGACCGGCGTGAAGATGGGGGCAAACCGGCCGCTCACTTTCGGCCCGAAGGAAATGACCCGGCTGAAGGAGATCGTGCTCGGGGCGAAGTTCGATCTCTCCGGCAACGGTTCGTATCATTTCGTCGAGAATTTCCCGGAGCGCTACATCGCCGATCTCACCAAGCGGCCGAAGATCAAGCGCAAGCTCAAGGTCGTCGCCGCCTGCGGCAACGGTACAGCCGGCGCTTTCGCCCCGCGCATTCTCGAAGCCATCGGCTGCGAGGTGGTGCCGCTCGATTGCGAGCTCGACCACACCTTCCCGCGCTACAATCCGAACACCGAAGACATGAAGATGCTGCACGCCATGCGCGACGCGGTGCTCATGAACAAGGCCGACGTCGCGCTCGGCTTCGACGGCGACGGCGACCGCTGCGGCGTCGTCGATAACGAGGGCGAGGAGATTTTCGCCGACAAGGTCGGCGTCATGCTGGCGCGCGACATGTCGGCGTTGCACAAGAATTCGACCTTCGTCGTCGACGTGAAATCAACCGGCCTGTTCCTCACGGATCCGGTGCTGAAGGCAAACGGCGTCAAGGCGGATTACTGGAAGACCGGCCATTCCTACATCAAGCGCCGCGTCAACGAGCTCGGCGCCGTCGCGGGTTTCGAGAAGTCGGGCCACTTCTTCTTCAACAAGCCGTTCGGCCGCGGCTATGACGACGGCATGATCTTCGCGCTGGCGGTTTGCGACATGCTCGACCGCAACCCCGACAAGACCATGGCCGACCTGCGCAAGGCGCTGCCCAAGACCTGGGGCTCGCCGACCATGGCGCCGCATTGCGACGACGAGAAGAAATACGGCATCGTCGATGCGGTGGTGAAGCACTTCGAGGACATGAAGAAGGACGGCATACGCTTCGCCGGCCAGCCGATCCGCGATCTCGTCACCGTCAACGGCGTGCGCGTCACGGTCGAGGACGGCACCTGGGGTCTGGTGCGCGCGTCGTCGAACAAGCCGGAATTGGTGGTCGTCGTCGAAAGTCCGGTGTCGGAAGCGCGCATGCGCGAGATGTTCAAGGCGGTGGACGGCGTGCTGCGCACGCATCCGGAAGTCGGCGAGTATAATCAGACGATTTGACCTAAGTGTCGTCCCGGGCGACCGAAGGGAGGCCCGGGACCCATACTCCGCAGCCAATCGATGGGTCACGGCGTATGGGTCGCCGCCTTAGGCGTTCGAAGAACGCCGTCCTTTGGACGGCTATGCGCGGGGACGACGGAGCGAACTATCTTTCCCTGCCGTCCGCCCTTGTGCTGTGACACACTCCCGCCATGCGCATTGCCATTCTCGGCGCCGGCCCGGCCGGCCTTTACCTCTCGTTCCTGATCAAGCGCCGCGCGCCGAACGCGGACGTCACCGTCATCGAGCAGAACCCGGCCGACGCCACTTTCGGTTTCGGCGTGGTGTTCTCTGACCGGGCGCTGGAATTCCTGCGCGAGGACGATGAGGAAACCTACGCCGCCATCGTGCCGGCGATGGTGTCCTGGCGCGATATGACGCTCAACCATCCCGCCGAGCGCATCGTCATCGATGGCATCGGCTTCGCCGCCATCGAGCGCCTGAAGCTGCTGCAACTGCTGCAGGCGCGCGCCGCGTCGGCGAATGTCACGGCGATCTATGGCTGCGCGGTGAAGTCGCTGGACGAACTCGATGACTTCGATGTCGTCATCGGCGCCGACGGCGTCAATTCGCTGGTGCGGCGTACCTATGCGAGGGAGCTTGGCGCGAGCGTCGGGCATCTCACCAATCGCTTCGCCTGGTTCGGCACCGGGCAGGTGTTCGAGACACTGACGCAGACTTTCGTCGATACCGAATGGGGCCCGTTCAACGCGCATCATTATCGCTACGCGCCGGACCGCTCAACCTTCATCGTCGAGACCGGCGCCGACACTTTTGCGCGCGCCGGCCTCGCGAGTATGACTCAGGCGCAATCGCAGGCCTTCTGCGAGAAGATTTTTGCCGCAACGCTCGATGGCGAGCCGCTGATAACCAATAATTCGATCTGGCGGCAGTTTCCTCTGATCCACAACGAACGCTGGTCGCACGGCAAGTATGTGCTGATGGGCGACGCGCTGCACACCGCTCATTTTTCTATCGGTTCCGGCACGCGCCTCGCGCTGGAAGACGCCATCGCTCTCGGCAAGGCGCTCGCCGCGCATCCCAAGGACACCTCGGCGGCTTTTGCCGCCTACGAGGAGGCGCGGCGGCCGGTGCTGGAGAAGCTCGTCGGCGGCGCCAATGACAGCGCGGCCTGGTACGAGAATTTCGGCGCGCATATGAAGCTTGTGCCCGCCGATTTCGCCATGAGTTACATCACGCGCTCGGGCCGCGTCGACATCGAGCGGCTGCGCAAATTGTCGCCGCAGTTTGTGACATGGTGGGAGAAGGCAAATACATAACGGGCAGCGTCATTCACTCGCTGCAGTCGCCGCCCGGCTTGTGGATCTTGACGGCGGAAAGGACAATTGTATTGCGCGACCACGCCAGTCTGATGTCGGCAGTGCCGCCCGTGGGGCAGGCATTGCTGTCGTTCTTGCGCCATAGCGGCGTGCGCGCCATTAGCGTCTTGTAGTTCGGGAAAATGCCTTTCCACGCGCCCAGGCCGGCTGGCAGGCGCTTCTCCAGCGTCTTGCGCCAGGAGTCCGTATCGACGTCGGTCCAGCGGCCGTCGCGCCAAAGATAAAGGGCCTCGTGGTTGAAATTGCCGGTACCGCTTGCCGAGCCGGGAATATGCAGGAGGGTTCTTGAACCGGTGCGCAAAATCTCCGGCGTGCCGAAGGTGACGTTGTCGTCATCCGGCGCCAGCCGGAGCCGCAGCTTCCCATCGCTGCGTCGTTCGAAGATGGCGGTGCGCGTTTCGGTGACGATGTCTTTCTTGGTGGCGGCGATGGCGTAGAGCGCGTAAACGAAGGTCCGGCCGTCCACCGCGCCGACGTTGCCGAATGTCTTGACCGTGCAGGTTTCGCCTTTGAGCAGGTCCAGGGCGTCCTGGATGCAGTCGCTTCGCGCGCCGGCTTCCGTAAAGGCCACGTCGAACGGCGTCGGAGCATAGGCCGAATCGCAGGTCGTCGCTTGTGTGCCGCAGGCCCGCTCGTTCCAGCCGCGCAATGGCTTGGCCTTGGGCGCGATCGACGGCGCCAGTCTGATTGTCACATCGACAAAATGGCCGGCGCAGCCGTGAACGGCCATCACGTCGTAACTGTCCGGCCCGTAGCGACTGCCGTCCTTGAACTCGCCGGAGAGCTTCGCGATCGCCTTGGCGTCGACGTCCGGCGCATCGCGGAGCACGCCGCCGCCCAGCGTAAAACCAACCAAGCGTCCGGAAATCCAGCCGGGCCCCTTGAACACCAGCTTGTCATCCGATCTGGCGCGCGCGTCGCGGATCAGAAGCCAGCCGTCCGTGGCGCCGATGACATGAAATTCGGCGCCGACGAGATCGGTCGCGCCGGGCTCGATCGGTTCGCGTGGCGGGAGGTGGCCGACAATCGGTGCCCGCGTGCTCGGGGTGGCACGCAGGTTAGTGCCGCGAGGATCGGTGTCTTTGTTGTAGCCTCCGGTGTCGCATCGGTCGATGCCTGCGGTATCGACCTGCGTCGCCGGTGCCGGCGAAGCCAGAAAGCAAGCGATCGCCAGAATAACCCAACCGGCCCGTGTCGTTTTCGCGCAGTGCATCTTCGCCATGCTATTGCTCCATCCGCCTGCGCGCGGCAGCCGTCAGGCGTTGCGCATTTGCTTCCGCAGTGTCGGCAAACCAATTCCGGTCGAATCGAAGCCGCCATCGACGCACAGGATTTGCCCGGTGATGTAGCTCGCCCGCTCGCTCGACAGGAAGAAGATGGCCTCCGCCAGTTCCTCCTCGAGCCCGTAGCGGTTGAGCGGCATGTGGTCGTGATAGTCGGCGCGGATTTCCGGCGTGTGCACCGCCTTCGCCATCGCCGTATCCACCGGCCCCGGCGCCACGGCGTTGACGCGGATGCTGTATTGCGCGAGCTCCGCCGCCTGCTGCTTGGTCAAATGCGCCAGCCCCGCCTTGCTGGTGCCGTAGGCGGTGCGCAGCGTTGAGGCGCGGAGGCCGGAGATCGACGTGATGTTGACGATCGCGCCGCCGCCGCCGTCGCGCATTAACGGCGCCGCCGCCTGCGCGCACAAAAACGGCCCGGTCAGGTTCACCGCCATCACCCGCGACCAGTCCTCGTAGGTGACGTCGAGGATCGGCTTGAAAATCGCGATGCCGGCATTGTTGACGAGGGCATCGAGCCGGCCGAACTGGCGGGCGACGGCGTCGAAAGCCAGCATCACCGCGTCCGGCTGCGCCACGTCGCATTCGATGGCCATGATGTCGTGCTCATGGGCCAGCGCGGCATGGGCGGCGTGCAGGGTCTCGGAATTGATGTCGAGCAGCGCGACCTTGTAGCCCTCGGCCAGAAAGCGCTTCGCCGCCGCGAGCCCGATGCCGCGCGCGGCCCCGGTGACCAGCGCCACTTTGTCAGTTGTCGTCATGATGCCTCCCGTGCCCGCCATTATGAGGTAGATCAAAACAGGCCGGCCGGCTTCGCGCCAGTATGCGCACGAATTGAGGCCTGCCAAGGTCGTTATCGTTCAAGGGGTTGCCGACATGAGCCACTTTCACGCCGTCGTCTGGATCGATCACCGCGAGGCGCGGGTGTTTCACTTCAACCCGACCGAGGCGGACAAGCAGGTCATCCATCCGGACAAGCCGTCCAAACATCTGCACCACAAGGCGGGCGAACTGGGCTCGGGCCATGCCGGCGCCGATCACGATTTCCTGCATGCCGTGGCGCGGGCTTTCGCCGATGCCGGCGCGGTCCTGATCACAGGGCCCGGCAACGCCAAGAGCCAGCTCGTCAAGCACGTCGAGACCCACGACGCGGCGCTGAAGAAGCTGATCGCCGGCGTCGAGACCATCGATCACCCGAGCGACGGCCAGCTCCTTGCCCACGCCCGCAAATACTTCAAGGCCGAAGACCGCATGACGCGGTGATGGCTCCGGTCATTCCGGGGCGCGCATAGGCGCGAACCCGGAATCCAATAACATATGCCGAGTCCGCGTCTGGATTCCGGGTCCGCACCTTCGGTGCGTTCCGGAATGACGGCAACGTCAGTCGTCGCTGTCTTCCTTGAAGGTGTTGCGATAGGCGTGCGCCGGATAGACGCCGAGGATGCGCAATTCCTTGGAGAAGAAGGCGAGTTCTTCCAGCGCATGGACCAGCGCGGTGTCGTCGGGGTGGCCCTCGACGTCGGCGTAGAACTGGGTGGCGAAGAAGTTGCCGCCGACCATGTAGCTTTCCAGCTTGGTCATGTTGACGCCGTTGGTGGCGAAGCCGCCCATCGCCTTGTAGAGCGCGGCCGGCAGGTTGCGCACCCGGAACACGAAGGTGGTAATGACCTTGCCGTTGCCGGGCGTCGGCGGTTTGGCCCATTTCTTCTCCGGCGACAGCACGACGAAGCGGGTGGTCGAGTTTGACTCATCCTCGACATTCTCCTTGAGAATGTTGAGGCCGTAGATTTCGGCGGCCAGCCGCGAGCCGATGGCGGCGCGGGTGATGTCCTTGGCGTCCGAGATTTCGCGCGCCGAGCCGGCGGTGTCGGCGCCGATGACCGGCGTGAGCTTGAGTTCGCGGATGACCTTGCGGCACTGGCCAAGCGCCATCACGTGGCTCTGCACGGTCTTGATGGTTTCGAGCGTCGCGCCCTTGGGCGCCATCAACTGGTTGCGGATCGGCAGAAACCATTCGCCGATGATGTGCAGCTTCGCGGTCGGCATCAGGTGATGGATGTCGGCGACGCGGCCGGCGACCGAATTCTCGATCGGGATCATGCCGAGATCGACCTCGCCGCTTTCCAGCGCGGTGAAGCAGTCCTCGAACGTAGCGGCGGGCACCGGCTCGTGGTCGGGATAGGCTTCGCGGCAGGCGAGGTCGGAATTGGCGCCGCGCTCGCCCTGGAAGATGATTTTCTTGGTGGCCATGATCGTCCGCTCGTTCATTCTGCCGGTGCGTTACACGCTTTGGCTTGGCTTGTCATGATGCTGACGGCAGCATCTTTCGCGCCTTGTCGAGGTCCTCGGGCGTATCGACGCCGAGCGGCACCGAGCCCACCACGGCGATGTCGATCCGCATGCCGGCATCCAGCGCGCGCAGTTGCTCCAGCCGCTCGCGCTGCTCGTTGGCCGACGGCGGCAGCTTGACGAAACGCTCCAGCGCCGGCCGCTTGTAGGCATAAAGGCCGATGTGGTGGTAGTGCGGGCCGGGGCCTTCGGCGTCGGCGCGGGTGAAGGTCGTGGCGCGCAGGTGGCCGGCGGCGATCGTGGTGCCCTTGGCCTTGACCACGTTCGGGTTGGTCAGTTCGGCCGGATCGTGGATCACGGCCGCCAGCGTGGCGATATCGACGGCGGGGTCGGCGAGGGGCGCCAGGGCCGCGCGGATGTCCCCGGGCGCGATGGTCGGCAGGTCGCCCTGGACATTGACGATCCGGGCCACCCGATGCTCCGGATCGAGGGCTTCCAGAGCCTCGAAGATGCGGTCGGAGCCGGAGGCGTGGTCCGTGCTCGTCATCACCGCGCGGCCGCCGGCCTTCTCAACCGCCGCCTGCACCGCCTCGGAATCGGTCGCCACCACGACCTCGCCGATATGGGCTTCCTGCGCCCGGCGCAGCACCTGGACGATCATCGGCAGGCCGTTGATGTCCGCCAAGGGCTTGCCGGGCAGGCGGGTCGAGGCCATGCGGGCCGGTATGAGAATGATGGTCGCAGCCATGGCCTGAGGACACCAAAATGTAGCGGGTGGACGGGCTTATACGGGTTGCCACGGGGCCGGCAAACCGGCTATTTGTCCGCCAGGTTTGGTCCGCATCCCTTCCTCGGGAACCGATTTTCATGAACTCCTTCGAACTGAACAAGATTCTCGGCGCCGTGCTGGCGACCTGCCTCATGCTGCTGGCGCTGAATATCGGCGCGTCCGCGCTGTTCGCTCCCGAGAAGCCGGAAAAGCCGGGCTACAACATCGCCGTCAAGGAAGAGGGCGCGGGCGGCCCCGCCGCCGCGGGCGAGCCGGAAAAGCCGATCGCCGTGCTGCTCGCCAGCGCCTCGGTGGAAAAGGGCCAGGCCGCCGCCAAGCAGTGCGCCTCCTGCCACACCTTCGAAAAGGGCGGCCCGAACCGCGTCGGCCCGAACCTCTACGACATCATCGGCCACGAGCGCGGCACCGGCCGCGGCGGCTTCAACTTCTCGGCCGCGATGAAGGCCAAGGGCGGCAACTGGAGCTTCGAGGACCTCAACGAATTCCTCAAGAACCCGCGCGCCGCCATCCCGGGCACCAACATGACCTTCGCCGGCGTTTCGCGCGATACGGTCCGCGCCGACCTTCTCGTCTATCTGCGCTCGCTCTCGGACAGCCCGCAGCCGCTCCCGGCCGCGGCGGACGCTGGCGCCGCACCGGCCAACGGCAAACCCGCCAATGGCGCGCCGGCCAAGCCGGGCGAGGCGCCGAAGCACTAAGCGGCGCAATTATCGAACTTCGATCGAACGGCCGGGCCCAAAAGCCCGGCCGTTTCGTTACGAGCTTGTAATTGCGGCCATTGGCCACGGAGATTTGAGGACATTCAGCGCCTGCGACAGCCCCGGCTCTGGCAGGGGACCGAAAAACCGACATAATCGGAACCGAACTCGTCATGGTCGGCTTGAGCCGGCGGAACCTCGCCCTGACCCGAAATTTCGACAAGACGGCCCGCCCATGAAAATTTCACGACGCAGCCTCCTCCAATTGACCGCCGCAGCCGTCGCGGCGCCGGCCCTTGGAGGCATCGGCGCGATGTCGTGGGGAGCGGCCGCAACGGCGCAGGACAAGGCGCAGGGGCAGCCCTGGAAACATGGGCTTTCCCTGTTCGGCGATGTGAAATACCCCGCCGGCTTCAAGAATTTCGACTACGTCAACGCGTCGGCGCCGCAGGGCGGCATCGTGCGCCTCGGCGCTTTCGGCACCTTCGACAACTTCAATGAAGTCGTCGCCATGGTGAAGGGCAACCTCGCCGGCGGCGTCGGGCTCATGAGCGAATCGCTGATGACTCAGGCCTTCGACGAAGTCTCGACCGAATACGGCCTGCTCGCCGACGGCGTGCGCTATGCCGACGATTTCTCGTGGGTGACCTATCGCATCAACGCCAAGGCACGCTGGCACGACGGCAAGCCGGTCACGGTGGACGACGTCATCTTCTCCTTCAACACCTTGAAGGAGAACCGCCCGGATCTCGCCGCCTATTACAATCACGTCGTCAAGGCGGAGAAGACCGGCGAGCGCGAGATCACCTTCACTTTCGACGCGCCGGGCAACCGCGAACTGCCGCACATTGTCGGCCAGCTCACCATTCTGCCGAAGCACTGGTGGGAAGGGACAGACAACTCCGGCCGCAAGCGCGACGTCACCGCGACGACGCTGGAGCCGCCGATCGGCTCGGGCCCGTACCGCCTCAAGGAGTTCGTGCCCGGCCGCACCATCGTGTTCGAGAAGGTCGCCGACTACTGGGGCAAGGACCTCAACGTCAATATCGGCACCAACAACTTCGCGCAGATCCGCTACGAGTATTTCCGCGACATGACGGTGTCGCTCGAGGCATTCAAGGGCGACCAGATCGACTGGCGCACCGAATCCAGCGCCAAGGACTGGGCGACCGGCTACGACTTCCCGGCCGTGCGCGATAAGAAGGTGGTGCGCGAAGAATTCCCGATGACCAGCTCCGGGATCATGCAGGCTTTCGCCTTCAACATCCGCCGCGACAAGTTCAAGGATGCCCGGCTGCGCCGCGCCTTCAATTTCGTGTTCGACTTCGACGAGATGAACCGGCAGTTGTTCTACGGCCAGTACAAGCGCATCAACAGTTATTTCTACGGCACCGAACTCGCCTGTTCCGGCGTGCCGCAGGGTGCTGAGCTGGACATCCTCAACGAGGTAAAGGCTGACGTGCCGGCCGAACTGTTCACGCAAGCTTATGAAAATCCGCCGGGCGGCGGCCCCGAGGTTCTGCGCAACAATCTGCGCGCGGCGCTCGGTCTGATGCGTGAAGTGGGTTACGAGATCAAGGATACCAAACTGGTTGACAAGAGCGGCCGGCAGTTGTCTGTGGAATTCCTGCTAACGCAATCGCAAAGCCAATTCGAGCGGGTCGTTCTCACCTACAAATCATCGCTGGAGCGGCTTGGCATCGAGGTGTCGCTGCGCACCGTCGATACCTCGCAATACGAGAACCGCCTGCGCCAGTGGGACTACGACATCATCGTGTCGAGTTGGGGCCAGTCGCTGTCGCCCGGCAACGAGCAGCGCGAATTCTGGGGTTCGAAAGCGGCGGATCGTCCCGGCTCGCGCAATTCCATCGGCATCAGTAATCCGGCGGTGGACAAGCTGATCGAGCGCGTCATCTACGCCAAGAGCCGCGAGGAGCTGGTCGCGGCGACCCATGCGCTCGACCGCGTGTTGCTCTGGAACAACTATGTCGTGCCGCAGTGGAGCTATCCGTTCCAGCGCACCGCGCGCTGGGATCGCTTCAGCCGTCCCGAGAACATGCCGAAATACGCCGCATCGGCGTTTCCGACCGTGTGGTGGTGGGACGAGGCCAAGGCGGCCAAGGCGCGAAGGTGATGATTACACGGCGTCACGCGCTTCTCCTGTCTGCCGGCGCGATTGCCGCCGCTCAATGGCCGCCGCGCACCAAGGCGCAAAGCCAGCCCATCGATCTCGATGTCGAACGCCACGGCATGTCGGCCTTCGGCGATCTCGCGCTGCCGGCGGACTTCAGGCATTTCCCCTACGTCAATCCCGATGCCCCGAAGGGCGGCGCCTTCTCCGAATGCATTTCGCGGCGGACCTATAACGGCTCGTTCCTCACGTTCAATTCGCTTAACACCTACATCCTCAAGGGCGACGGCGCCTACGGCATGGACTGGACCTTCGCCACCCTGATGGTGAAGGCCGGGGATGAGCTGGACGCCATGTATGGCCTCGCCGCCAAGAGCGTGCGCATTTCCGACAACGGCGCGACCTATCGCTTCACCTTGCGCGACAAGCTGACTTTCCATGACGGCTCGCCGCTGACGGCGCATGACGTCCTCTGGTCGCTGAACACGCTCAAGGAGAAGGGCCACCCGATCATCACGCAGCTTCTGGCCGATCTCGAAAAAGCCGAAGCCGAAGGCGATGGCGTCGTGATCGCGCGCTTCAAGCCGGGCCGTGGCCGCGAGGTGCCGCTGTTCGTCGCCGGGCTGCCGATCCTGTCGAAGGCCTACTACAGCAAGAAGCCGTTCGACGAATCGACGCTCGATATTCCCCTCGGCAGCGGGCCCTACAAGGTGAGCCGCGTCGATGCCGGGCGCTATATCGAGTATGAGCGCGTGAAGGACTGGTGGGGGGCGAAGCTGCCGGTCGAAGTCGGGCAGAACAATTTCGACACCATCCGCTATGAATATTACCGCGACCGCGAGGTCGCCTTCGTGGGCTTCACGGCGCGCAACTACACCTTCCGGGAGGAGTTCACCGCGCGCACCTGGGCGACGCGTTACGACTTTCCGGCGATCAAGGACGGCCGCGTCAAGCGCGACACCACGCGCGACGACACGCCGTCAGGCGCGCAGGGCTGGTTCATCAATACGCGGCGCGACAAGTTCAAGGACCGCCGCGTGCGTGAGGCGCTGATCGACGCCTTCGACTTCGAATACACCAACAAGAACATCATGTACGACGCCTATCTGCGCACGCACTCGGTGTTTCAGAACTCGCCGATGATGGCGCAGGGGCAGCCGGGCGAGGCCGAACTGAAGCTGCTCGAGCCGTTCCGTGGGAAGGTGCCGGACGAGGTATTCGCGGCGCCGTATGTACCGCCGGTGTCCGACGCCTCGGGCCAGGACCGCCGCGTGCTGCGCCTCGCGGCCGGCAAGCTCAACGAGGCCGGCATTGTCTTGAAGGACGGCAAACGTGTGCTGCCGAACGGCCAGCCCTTCACCATCGAGTTCTTGAGCGAAGAGCCGAGCTTCAACCCGCATCATCTTGCGTACATCAAGAACCTCGAGCTGCTCGGCGTGCAGGCAAGCCTGCGCGTCGTCGATCCGGTGCAATACCGCGCGCGCGTCGATGCTTTCGACTTCGACCTTACCGTCGAGCGCATGGGTTTTTCATCGACGCCGGGAGATTCGCTGCGCAGCTATTTCGCCTCGAGCGCGGCGAAGATCAACGGCTCGAAGAATCTCGCCGGCATCGTCGATCCGGCGATCGACGCGCTGGTCGAGAAGATCGTCTCGGCGGCGACGCGCGAGGATCTGATCGCCGCCTGCAAGGCGCTGGACCGCGTCGTGCGCGCCGGGCGGTACTGGGTCCCGCAATGGTATCTGGCGTCTCACCGCATCTCCTATTGGGACGTGTTCGGGCGGCCGGAGCGCCAGCCGCGCTACGACCGCGGCATTCCCGACACCTGGTGGGCGGCCGAGAAGAAGGGGTGAGCGCGTGACGGACCGGCCATACTGCGCTAACAGGAACCCATGACCGCCTATATTCTCCGCCGCATCCTGTTCATGATCCCGACGATGATCGGCATCATGCTGGTGTCATTCGTCGTGGTGCAGTTCGCGCCGGGCGGGCCGGTCGAGCAGGTCATCGCCAAGCTGCAGGGCTCCGACACCAGCGCGACCTCGCGCATTTCCGGCTCCGCCGGCGGCGACTTCGGCAGCCGCGGCATGGCGCAGGGCGGTTCCGGCGTCGATGCGACGACCTCGAAATACCGCGGCGCGCAGGGCATGGACCCGGCCTTCATCAAGAAGCTGGAGCAGCAATTCGGCTTCGACAAGCCGGCCCACGAGCGCTTCCTGTTGATGATGTGGAACTACATCCGCTTCGATTTCGGCTCGAGCTATTTCCGCGACGTCACGGTGCTGCAGCTCATCAAGGAGAAGCTGCCGGTGTCGATGTCGCTCGGCATCTGGATGACCTTGCTGACCTACCTCATCTCGATCCCGCTCGGCATCAAGAAGGCGGTCGACGCCGGCTCGCGCTTCGACATGTGGACCTCGACGGTCATCATCATCGGCTACGCCATTCCGGGCTTCCTGTTCGCGATCCTGCTGATCATCCTGTTCGCCGGCGGCTCGTTCTTCAACTGGTTCCCGTTGCGCGGGCTGACATCCGACGATTTCTGGGCGATGCCCTGGTACAAGCAGATCCTCGACTATTTCTGGCACCTCACGCTGCCGATCATCGCCATGGCGCTGTCGGCCTTCGCCACCATGACCCTGCTGACCAAGAACTCGTTCCTCGACGAGATCCGCAAGCAGTATGTGCTCACCGCTCGCGCCAAGGGCTGCTCGAACAATCAGGTGTTGTACGGCCACGTGTTCCGCAACGCGATGCTGATCGTGGTGGCGGGCTTTCCCTCGGCCTTCGTATCGGCCTTCTTCGCCGGTTCGCTGCTGATCGAGACCATCTTCTCGCTCGACGGTCTCGGCCTCCTCGGCTTCGAAAGCGTGCTCAACCGCGACTATCCGGTGGTGTTCGCCACGCTCTACATCTTCTCGCTGGTCGGCGTGGTGGTGAACCTGATCTCCGATCTCGCCTACACCTGGATCGATCCGCGTATCGATTTCGAGTCGCGGGAGGTGTGAGCCGTGGACGCACGCTCCGCTAACACCGCGACCGTGACGCCGACCGGGCCCGCGCCCGCGCCGCGGCCGTGGATCAAGGTGTCGCCGCTGAACCGGCGGCGCTGGCAGAACTTCAAGCAGAACCGGCGCGGCTACTGGTCGCTGTGGATCTTCATGATCCTGTTCGTGGTCTCGCTGTTCGCCGAGTTCGTCGCCAACGACAAGCCGATCTTCATTCACGTCAACGGCCAGTCGTTTTTTCCGGCGGTCGTCACCTATCCGGACACGGCCTTCGCCAAGGAGAAAGACCCGCTGCTTTTCGGTACGGCGGCCGATTATCGCGACGATTACCTGATGGACCTGATCAAGAAGGAGAACGGCTTCATCGTCTGGCCGCCGATCAGGTTCTCCTATTCGACGCAGGTGTCGCGGCCGCCGTCGCCGTTTCCGTCGAAGCCGACCTGGGCGCTGACGCAGGCCGATTGCGATTTCGCCGCCAAGAACAATTTCGCCAAATGCGGAACGCTGGAGGCGAACTGGCTGGGCACCGATGACGGCGGCCGCGACGTGATGGCGCGGCTGATCTATGGCTTCCGCATCTCGGTGCTGTTCGGCCTGTGCCTCACGATCGCATCGTCGATCATCGGCATCGCCGCCGGCGCCGTGCAGGGTTATTTCGGCGGCTGGACCGATCTCTTGTCGCAGCGCGTCATCGAGATCTGGACCTCGGTGCCGGAGCTGTACCTGCTGCTCATCATCTCGTCGATTCTGGTGCCGGGCTTCTTCGTTCTCCTGGGCATTCTGCTGCTGTTCTCCTGGGTCAGGCTGGTCGGCCTCGTGCGCGCCGAATTCCTGCGCGGGCGGAATTTCGAATACATCCAGGCGGCGCGCGCGCTCGGAGTCTCCAGCGCCACCATTATCTTCCGCCATCTGCTGCCGAACGCGATGGTCGCGACGCTCACGTTCCTGCCGTTCATCCTATCGTCGTCGGTGATGACGCTGACGGCGCTCGACTTCCTCGGCTTCGGCCTGCCGCCGGGTTCGCCGTCGCTCGGCGAACTGCTCAGCCAGGGCAAGGCCAACATCCAGGCGCCGTGGCTCGGCCTCACCGGCTTCTTTGCTATCGCCATCATGCTGTCGCTGCTGATCTTCATCGGCGAGGCGGTGCGCGACGCCTTCGATCCGCGGAAGACCTTCTCATGACCGAACCGCTTCTCAAGGTCGAGAATCTCTCCGTCGCCTTCGGCCTCGGCACGCATGAGGTCCACGCCGTCAAGGGCGTGTCGTTCGAGATCGGCAAGGGCGAGACGGTGGCGCTGGTCGGCGAGTCCGGTTCGGGCAAGTCGGTGACGGCGCTGAGCGTGATGAAGCTGCTGCCTTATCCATCGGCGCGCCATCCCTCGGGCACGATCACGTTCAAGGGCCAGGAACTGCTGGCGATGCCGGAACGCGACATCCGCAAGGTGCGCGGCAACGACATCACCATCATCTTCCAGGAGCCGATGACGTCGCTGAACCCGCTGCACACCATCGAGAAGCAGATCGCCGAAGTGCTGCTGCTGCACAAGGGCCTGACCGGGCAGGCGGCGCGAACGCGCATCATCGAACTGCTGACCCAGGTCGGCATTCCCGATCCCGAAGGGCGCCTCGAAAGCTATCCGCATCAGATGTCCGGCGGCCAGCGCCAGCGTGTCATGATCGCCATGGCGCTGGCGAACGAGCCGGACCTGCTGATCGCCGACGAGCCGACCACCGCGCTCGACGTCACCGTGCAGGCGCAGATATTGAAGCTGCTGAAGGACATCCAGACGCGGCTCGGCATGTCGATGCTGTTCATCACCCACGACCTCGGCATCGTGCGAAAGCTCGCCGACCGGGTCTGCGTCATGCAGCGCGGCGAGATCGTCGAGCAGGGCCCGGTGGAGGAGGTGTTCACCAGACCGCAGCATCCCTACACGCAGGCGCTGCTTGCCGCCGAGCCCAAGCCCGACCCGGCGCCGCCGAAGCCGGATGCGCCGGTCGTGGTCAAGACGGGCGACCTCAAGGTGTGGTTTCCGATCAAGCGCGGCGTGCTGCGCAAGGTGGTCGGCCACATCAAGGCGGTCGATGGCGTTTCGGTCGAACTGCGCAAGGGCGAAACGCTCGGCGTCGTCGGCGAATCGGGTTCGGGCAAGACCACGCTCGGTCTCGCCATCCTGCGCCTGATCTCGTCGAACGGACCCATCGTGTTCATGGGCGAGCCGCTGCAGGGCCTGACGTTCAAGGAAATGCGGCCGCACCGCCGCCAGATGCAAATCGTTTTCCAGGATCCCTACGGCTCGCTGAGCCCGCGCATGTCGGTGTCCGACATCATCGAGGAAGGCTTGTGGGTGCACCACGCCGGCATGAACGACGCCGAACGGGAGCGGCGCGTGGTGGCGGCGCTGGACGATGTTGGCCTCGATCCGGCGACCCGTCATCGCTACCCGCACGAATTCTCAGGCGGTCAGCGCCAGCGTATCGCTATCGCCCGGGCTCTGGTGCTGGAGCCGACCTTCATCGTGCTCGACGAGCCCACGTCGGCGCTGGACATGCTGATCCAGGCGCAGATGGTCGATCTTCTGCGCGACCTGCAGAAGAAGCGCGATCTCACCTACATGTTCATCTCGCACGATTTGCGCGTGGTCGCGGCCTTGGCCTCGCGGCTGCTGGTGATGCGCAACGGCAAGATGGTGGAAGAAGGCGCCGCCGCCGAACTGTTCAAGAATCCGAAGAGCGACTACACCCGCGCGCTGTTCGCCGCCGCCTTCCGCATCGAGACCGCGGCCGTCCCCGCGCCGGCGTTGTAGCCGTCTCACGCTTTCTTGATTCGGACTTGAGTGCGCCGGTCGGGCATGAGCGTCGTGTCATTTGTGGAGATCTCGATCGTGATGCCGTTACGCTTTGGTTTCGCCGCCGCTTTGCTGCTTGCGCTTGCCGCGCCACTGTCGGCACGCGCCGATGACGCGGCGCAGTTTCCGATCATCGCCGATGACGGCAGCATCATCGCCAATCACAGCGTCTCCACCGACCTTGTCGCTCGCATCGAGAAGCTCAAGAATATCGTCGTCGTCGGCAACCCGGCGGGCAAGGTGACGTTGTACGAATTCTACGATCTCAATTGTCCCTACTGCCGCCGCGCTTCGGCGGACATCGACGAACTGCTGCAAAGCAATACGAGCGTCCGTCTCGTGCTGGTGCCGTTTCCGGTGCTGGGCATTCCCTCGATCCTGGCGGCCCGCGTCGAATATGCCGTGAACCGCATGTCGAACGCGGAAAACGCCTATAAATTCCACCGCGCCGTCTATCAGGGGCGAGGCACCATCGACGATCAGCGCGCCTTCGCCGCGGCGCAGTCCCTGGGCCTCGAAAGCGTCGAACTGCGCAAGATCGCCAATGACGACGCCTTCGGCACGGTGATGAAAGAGCACCTGCGCGTCGGCGATGCGCTCGGCATTCAGGCTACGCCGGGGCTTGTGCTCGGCGGCGTCGTCATCGTCGGCTATCCGGGCAAGAAGGCACTGACCGAGGCGGTCAATTCGGTGGCTAAATGCGGCACGGTGATGTGCCCGTGATATCGCGTCAGTCCGGGGTGCGCTGAAGGCGCGAACCCGGAATCCAACGCTGGATTCCGGATCGCCGCTGTGCGGCGTCCGGAATGACGGCATGCCTACACCCTCTTCACGCTCGTCACTTCGCTTCCAGCCGCCTTGATGCGCGCGATAGCCTCGGCCGCCGGTTCGCTCGCGACCATCATGTGATGGGCGTTGGCGTGAAGCAGCGTGCCGGCGTCGCGGGCGATGGCGACATGGCCCTTCCAGAACACGAGATCGCCACGGCGCAGGTCGCCGAGCGCAACGGGTGAGCCCAGCGCGCGCTCCTGCATATAGGTGTCGCGCGGGCAGGGGTGGCCGGCTGCATTCATCGCCAGTTGGACGAGGCCGGAGCAGTCGATGCCAAGCGAGGACTTGCCGCCCCACAGGTAAGGCACGCCGGCGAACATCTCGGCGACGGCGACGAAGTCGTTATGCTTCGCACTGAGCGGTGCGACATGGCCGAGCGGATAATGCCAGCCATAGCCGTCGATGGCGAAGGTGTCGGTCGTACGCGCGATTGCGATGCCCGCGCCCATCGGCAGCGCGATCATCGGCGGCAGCTTGATGTTGGCGGCGGGAAAGCCGAAGGTGCGCGGCACGCAGACGCGGTGCGTTGGCTTAAGCCCGACCGGGCCGAGCGCATTGGCCGATAGATAGCCGACATAACCGTCGCTCTCGATCTGGCCCCAGGCCCAGCCTTCCTCGCTCGTCTCATAGACCGTGACGCGTTCGCCCTTGAGCGCCTGGGTATCGAGCGCTGCCTCATGCGCGGGGTCGCGGCGCATGTCGGCAATCGGCTCGATGACCTCACACACGTCACCTTCGACAAACCGCGCCGCCTCGACCTTTCCGTGCAAATGCGCGGCGGCGATGTCCTTGCGATAAGGGTTCAAGCGAGGGTCAAGCATCTCAGCCATAGCGCTCGACGAGCACCGCGTAGAGCGCCCGTGCCGCCATCAATTCGCCGCCCTCGGGCCGGCCGGGCCGCGCCGACGGCGTCCAGGCGAAGATGTCGAGATGCACCCAGGACGGCGCGTCGACGAACTTCTTGAGGAACAACGCCGCAGTGATGGAGCCGGCCATGCCGTCGCTGCCGACATTGTTGATGTCGGCGGCCTTGGAATCGAGCTGCGCCTCGTAAGGCTGCCACAGCGGCAGCCGCCACACCGGATCGTTCTCGGCGAGTCCGGCTTTGCTGATGTCGGCCGCGAGTTTGTCGTCATCGGTGAACATCGCCGGCAGTTGCGTGCCGAGCGCGACACGCGCCGCGCCGGTGAGCGTGGCGAAGTCGGCCAGCAGGGCCGGCTTGTCCTCGCTCGCCAAGGCCAGGGCGTCGGCGAGGATGAGACGGCCTTCGGCATCGGTGTTGCCGATCTCGACGGTGAGGCCCTTGCGCGAATTGAAGATGTCGCGCGGCCGGAAACTCTTGCCGGATACCGAATTTTCGACCGCCGGGATGAGCACGCGCAGGCGCAGCTTCATCTTGCCGGCCATGATCATGTGGGCGAGGCCGAGCACGGTGGCGGCGCCGCCCATATCCTTCTTCATGTTGAGCATGCCGCTTGACGGCTTGATGTCGAGGCCGCCGGTGTCGAAGCACACGCCCTTGCCGACCAAAGTCACCTTTGGGTCTTTCTCCTTACCCCAGGTGATGTCGATGAGCCGCGGCGCGCGTGGCGAGCCCATGCCGACGGCGTGGATCAGCGGGAATTCCTTCGCGAGCTTGTCGCCGCTCGTGACCTGAATCTTCGCACCGTGCTGGTCGGCGAGTTTTCGCGCCGCGGCTTCGAGCTCGTCGGGCCCCAGATCGTTGGCCGGCGTGTTGATGAGGTCGCGTGCCAGGGCCACGCCTTCGGCAATGCGGCTGGCCTCGTCGCCATCGACGCCCTTGGGAAGAGCCAGCTTGATCTTGCGGGTCTCGGCCTTGCGGTAGCGCGTGAACTGGTAGGCGCCGGTGGCGAAAGCCAGCGCGGCGAGGCGCACGTCATGCGGGTCGTTGGCGAAGCGGTAGGTGCCGGCGGGCAACAGATTGACCAGCGCGCCGGGGCGGAACGCATCGATCGCGTCGCCGGGCCGTTCGAGGCCGAAAAGCACGCCGGCCAGTTTACCGTCCTGTGCGGGGATCAGCAGCAGACGGCCAGGCTTGGGCTCGAAGCCGGCGGCCTTGGCGAAATTGCGCTCGCGCTCGCCGAAACCGGCCAGCACGGTTTCGGCGTTGCCGCCATGAACGAACCAGATCGGGATGCCGCGCTCGCTGGTCGCCGCAAAGACAGGGTGCATTGCTGTGTCGTCTCTCTGAAGGGTTTTTCGCCGTCGCCGTCGCGCGACACTAGCCGAATTCGCGCGGTTAACCACTCGTTAGGGTTAACGTTTTATTGCTCGGATATGCCGCCGGAAACCTCCCCTCGCACAAGCGGGATGTCCATGCGCCTCTCCTCGCGCCCCCCGTATCGCAAAGCCTCATCCCGCAGGGGACGCTTGCTGGCCGCGGCCGGACTGGCGCTGGCGCTCGGTCTTGCCGGCTGCAAGACCAGCAACGACATTACCGGATCGATCGGCGGCCGGACCGCCCAGCCCGTTACCGAAGGCGACTGGCGCTCCGCCCTGGACACCTGGGGCGAGCGCTACAAGGCCGATCCGTCCAATGCGGAAGCTGCCATCAATTACGCCCGCGCCCTGCGCGCCACCGACCAGCGGGCGCAGGCCGTCGCGGTGCTGGAGCAGGCCGCCATCCGCAATCCGACCAACATGGCGCTGCTCGGCGCCTATGGCCGCGCCCTGGCCGCGGTCGGCAACTATCAGCAGGCGCTCGACGCGCTCGGCCGGGCGCATACGCCGGACAATCCGGACTGGAGCATCCTCAACGCCCAGGGCGCGGTGCTCGACCAGATGGGCCGCAGCGCCGAGGCGCAGCGGCATTACTCGGCGGCGCTCAAGATCGTGCCGGACGAGCCGTCGGTGCTGTCGAACCTTGGCCTGTCCTATGTTCTCACCAAGGATCTCAAACGCGCCGAGGTCACGTTGCGCCGGGCGGTGGCGCAGCCGGGCGCCAACCCGAAGGTGCGGCAGAACCTCGCGCTGGTTCTGGGGCTGCGCGGCAAAAACGCCGAGGCCGAACAGGTGGCCGGTGAGGGGCTGCCGCCCGACGCGGCCGCGGCGAATGTCGCGAACCTGCGGCAGGTGCTGTCGCAGCGCCAGAAGGGCGGCCGAGGCTATCTGCCGTCGCCGAGCGACGGCGGCTAGTTGATCGCCATCACCTTGATGGCGGCGGGCCCGAGAATCACGACGAACAGCACCGGCAGGAAGAACAGGATCATCGGCACGGTGAGCTTGGGCGGCAGGCCGGCGGCCTTCTTCTCGGCTTCCGACATGCGCATGTCGCGGTTCTCCTGCGCCATGACGCGCAGCATGTTGGCGAGCGGCGTGCCGTACTTCTCGGCCTGCGTCAGCGCCATGCAGACCGATTTGACGCCTTCGAGGTCGGTGCGCTTGGCGAGGTTCTCATAGGCCTGACGGCGGTCGGGCAGGTAGGACAGCTCCGCGGTCGTCAGCGTCAGTTCCTCGGCCAGTGGCACGGACTGCGTGCCGATTTCCTCGCTGACCTTCTTGAGCGCGGCTTCGATCGACATGCCGGATTCGACGCAGATCAGCAGCAGGTCGAGCGTGTCGGGGAAGGCGCGCCTGATCGAAAGCTGCCGCTTCTGGATCTTGTTCTTGAGCAGCATCAGCGGCATGTGCATGCCGAGATAGGCGGCGCCGATGCACAGGCCGAGCTTGACACTCAAGGGCTGGTCGAAATCGGTCACGACGAACATATAGAAGGCGGCAAAGAGCGTGGCCGCGATCGGCGTCACCATGCGGAAGAACAGGAAGGTGACGTAAGGCGCTTGGCCGCGATAGCCGGCCTGCACCAGTTTCAAACGGGCTTCTTCCTGGCCGAACCACTTGTTCAGGTTGAAGCCGTCGACCACGCGCTGGATGTATTGCTTCGGCGACTGTCGCAGCGACACCCGCTCGTTCTCCTTGGCCAGACGCTCGCGCTCCCGGGCGCGGATCTTCTCGCGCTCGATGGCGACGGCCTTCATGCGCTTGTCGAGCGGATTGGCGAAAACGAGCGGCATGGCAATGGTGAGCACGGTCGCCATGGCGGCGATCGCGGCGAAGATCACCGTCAGCGATTGTGTGTTCAGCGTGCTGGCGATCTGGTCGATCATGGCCCGGCCGTCAGAAATCGAAGTTGATCATCTTCTTCATCACCAGAACGCCCATCGTCATCCAGACCGCCGAACCGGCGAGCATGATGTTTCCGAGCTGTTCGGTGAACAGAAGACTGATGTAGGAAGGGCTGGTGATCCAGACGAGCGTCATCACGGCGATCGGCAAGGCGCCGATGATGGCGGCGGAGGCCTTCGCCTCCTGCGACATGGCCTGGATCTTGGCCTTCATTTTCTTGCGGTCGCGCAACACGCGCGACAGGTTGGCCAGGGTTTCGGAGAGGTTGCCGCCGGCCTTCTGCTGGATGGCGATGACAATGCCGAAGAAGTTGGCTTCCGGCACAGGCATGCGCTCGTAGAGCTTGCCACAGGCTTCGCCCAGCGGCATGCCGATCGCCTGCGTCTCGAGGATGGCGCGGAATTCCGAGCGCACCGGCTCGGGCGCATCGATGGTGATCATCTTGATACAGTCGAGCAGCGGCAGGCCGGCCTTGATGCCGCGCACGATGACGTCGACCGCGTCCGGAAACCCATTGAGAAACTTCTGCTCGCGGCGCCGCTTCAGGAAGCCCAAGAGCCAGTGCGGAATACCGAAGGCGCCGGCGAAGCCGAGACCCATCGAGGCCAGCAGACCGGCGTTGGCCAGCGTGCCGAGAAGGAACATGCCAACGCCGATCGCGCCGGAAACGATGAAGAAGGTCTGCTTGGACCAGCTCAGGCCTGCCTGGGTGATGCGGACCGGGAGAGGCGGCGACTTGCGATTGCGGTTGCGCTCCTCGAATTCCTTCAGAGTGTTTTCGATGGTGTCGCGCCGGCTCTTCTGCGGGCCGCGCGTCTTGCGCGCCATCGGCTCGGCGCGCGCCACGTTGGCGACGCGCTGCTCGGCCTTCTTCTCGCCCGAGAGGAGCGGATAAAGGAAGACATAGGCCACGCCGCCGATGGCGACGGCGGCGAGGAAGAAGACGGCGATCGCGTTCATCTCCGGCATGGCTAGCCTCGCATCGATTGCGCGGCTTCCTCGGCCGCATCGAGCGCGGCGGCGAGCCGCTTTTCCTCGCCGTAATAGCGCGCACGGTCCCAGAAGCGCGGCCGGCCGATGCCGGTCGAGCGATGGCGGCCGAGGATGTTGCCGTCGGCGTCCTCGCCAACCATTTCGTAGAGGAACAGGTCCTGGGTGATGATGACCTCGCCTTCCAGCCCCATCACTTCGGTGATGTGGGTGATGCGGCGCGAGCCGTCGCGCAGGCGCGCCGCCTGAACCACGACATCGATGGAAGCCACGATCATCTCGCGGATGGTTTTCGACGGCAGCGAGAAGCCGCCCATGGTGATCATGGATTCAAGTCGCGACAGCGCTTCGCGCGGGTTGTTGGCGTGCAGCGTACCCATGGAACCGTCATGGCCGGTGTTCATAGCCTGCAGCAGATCGAACGCCTCGGGTCCGCGGACTTCGCCGACGATGATGCGTTCCGGGCGCATACGCAGACAGTTGCGCACCAGTTCGCGCATTGTCACCTGGCCTTCGCCCTCGAGGTTGGGCGGCCGGGTTTCCAGGCGAACCACGTGCGGCTGCTGCAACTGAAGTTCGGCGGCGTCTTCGCAGGTGATGATGCGCTCGTCGGCGTCGATGAACTGCGTCAGGCAGTTGAGCAGGGTGGTCTTGCCGGAGCCAGTGCCGCCGGACACCAGCGTGTTGACGCGGCAGCGGCCGAGGACGCGCAGGATCTCGGCGCCCTGTTCGGTGATCGAGCCGAACTTGACGAGCTGATCGAGCGTCAGCTTGTCCTTCTTGAACTTACGAATGGTCAGGGCCGGGCCGTCGATCGAGAGCGGCGGCACAATGGCGTTGACGCGCGAACCGTCCGGCAAGCGCGCGTCGCAGATCGGCGAGGCTTCGTCGACGCGGCGGCCGACCTGGCTGACGATGCGCTGGCAGATGTTCAGAAGCTGCTGGTTGTCGCGGAAACGGATACCGGTACGCTGAATCTTGCCTTTGACTTCGATATAGACCGTGCCGGAGCCATTCACCATGATGTCGGCGATGTCGTCGCGCGCGAGCAAAGGTTCGAGCGGGCCGAAGCCGAGTACGTCGTTGCAGATGTCGTCGAGCAGTTCTTCCTGCTCCGAGATCGACATCACGATGTTCTTGATCGCGATGATCTCGTTGACGATGTCGCGGATTTCCTCGCGCGCGGATTCGGCGTCGAGACGGGCGAGCTGCGCCAGATCGATCGCTTCGATCAGCGCGCCGAAGATGGTGCCCTTGGTGGTGTAATAGGCTTCCGAGCGGCGCGAATCGACCGCCGGCATGTTGACGGCGGCTTGGCGGCGCTCCGGCGTCGGCGCGGCGACGAGCGGCGCACCGAGTCCGTCGGATGGAAATGGCGTGCGGCCGGTTTCGGTGGGCGCCGTCGGCGGCGACGGCACATGAGCGGCCGGAGCAGGCGCGGGCGCATGCGGCGCCGGCTGCATCGCCGGGGCTGGGCTGCGAATATCGGCGGTGCCGCCACGCTTACCGAACACGTCGATTTACTCCGGACACTTCAAGGCAGGTCAACAGCGCGCAGGCATCAGCCCGCGCGCTTGAGCAGTTTTCCGAGCAGGCTCTGGCGACCGCGCTTGGCTTCGGCGCGGCCGGTCATGACCTGGGCCATCTGGCGGAACAGGTCCGCCGTTTTGTGGTTGGCCGCGACTTCGGCGATCATCTGGCCGTTATTGGCGGCCGTGCCGAACAATTGCGGCTCGAACGGGATCACCGTGAGCGGCTGATCTTCCAGCGCCTTGGCGAAGTCCGCAGGCGCGATCTCCGGCCGTTTCGGCACGCCGATCTGGTTAAGGCAATAGTGCGGCGGATGGTCGTTCGGCCGCGCCGCACGCAGCAGGTCCACCAGGTTCTTGGCGTTGCGCAGATTGGCGAGGTCGGGACCGGCGACGATGAGGATTTCGTCGGCGCTGATCAGCAGACGCCGGGTCCAGCCGGACCAGATGTGCGGCACGTCGAGGACGACGCAGGGGATCGACGCCCGCATCGAGTCGAGAATGGCGTCGAAAGCCTCGGCGCCGAAATCGTAGACGCGGTCGAGCGTCGCCGGCGCGGCCAGCAGGCTCAGGTGGTCGGTGCACTTCGACAGCAGGCGGTCGACGAATGCGGTGTCGATGCGGTCCGGCGAGAACACCGCGTCGGCGATGCCCTGCGGTGGGTCCTGATTGTAATCGAGGCCGGCGGTGCCGAAGGCGAGATCAAGATCGGTGACGACGCTGTCGAGGTTGAGATCGCGCGCGATCGCCCAGGCGATGTTGTGGGCAACGGTGGAAGCGCCGACGCCGCCCTTGGCGCCGACAACGGCGATGATGCGGCCGACCGGCTTGGCCTCCGGCGAGTGGAACAGGCCGCAGACCGAGCGGACAACGTCCAGCGTCGAAACGGGCGCGATCAGATAATCGCTGACACCGCGGCGGGTGAGCTCACGATACAGCGTCACGTCGTTGATGCGACCCACGACGATGACGCGGGTGCCGGCGTCGCACACCTCGGCGAGCTGATCGAGGCGCGTCAGGATGGAATCGCCGCGGCCTTCGGCTTCGATGATGATGACGTTCGGCGTTGGCGACATCCGGTAGGCTTCGACCGCAGCCGCGGCGCCGCCCATCTGGATCTTAACATGCGCCTTGGCCAGACGCCGGTCTTCGCCCGCCGACTGCACGGCGGCGGCGGTTTCCACGGTGTCGCAGAAGGCCTGCACCGAAACGCGCGGCGCCGGCGCGATGTGCTCGTCAGACGGCAAGGCCGCGGAGGCCGCCGTCTGGCTGCCGTCGTTCGCCTGGCCGAGCAGATGGGCGTTCTTGATCATTTTCCGATATCGCTGATTTTGCCGCTGTCGAAGCCGCTGGATGAGTTCTGATAGGTACCGCTCGGGTTTTCACCCTTGCGATACTTGTCGAGCGCGACCGAGCGCCGCGCCGCGTAAGCCGGCTGTTCGCCGCGCGGCTGCACGAGATCCGCCGGGTTGTCGACCATCGAGGCCAGGTTGCGCTGCGTCGAACAGCCGAAATTCCAGTAGGGCCGGTTCTGTCCGTAGCCCTTGTTCATGGACGGGCCGAGGTCGTCGGGCCATTCGCCACACGGACCGGCCTCGGCAACCATCTTGGTGTATTCGATCTTGATCGAGACCAGCGACGCCGATTCAGGACGATAGGGCCGCACATAGACGGCCTTGGCCGGCACGCCCGACGCCGCGAAGATGGAGTGAATTTCGCGCATGGAGTCGGCGGCGGCGCGATCGGCGTGGCTGCCGCGCGGCACCTGCACGACGATGCCGCTATTGGCTTCGCGCCTCCACCACTGGGCGAAGGCCAGCACGTCGGCGCGCTGTGCCGCCGTCAGGCCGCCGCGATTCTTGCCGATGAACACATCGACCTGACGTGCGCCCTCGCGCACAGTGATCGGGTGGCGATCGCGGTAGTCGAACGGATACTCGCTTCTCGCCGTCTGGGTCTGGTTGCAGGCCCCGAGCACACTGGTGAGCGCGGCGGCGGCGAGCAGACGCAGCGCCATCTGGCGCCGCTTGCCCGGAAGATTTCGCGAACTCGTCATGGCATGGTCTCCGCCGCTCAATCGAGGATGAACCCGTATTTGCTCTGGGAAGGACCGGCGGGCGCCGGGCCCGGCTGCGGCTCGTTGCCGCCGTAGATCCGGTTCAGACGGCCGAGCAGCACGGTCGAGGGATCGCTCGGATCCGCAAAGCCGTCATCGGGCCGCGACAACTGCTTCTGCGCGACCGCGCGCACCACGTAGGGCGTGACGATGACAACGAGCTCGGTCTGGTTGTTGACGTAGTCGCGGCTCTTGAACAGCGAGCCGAGGATCGGCAACTGCATCAGGCCGGGGACGCCGTTGATCTGCTGCTTGGTCTTTTCCTGGATCATGCCGGCCAGCGCCAGCGAGCCGCCCGACGGAATTTCGACGGTGGTCTCGGCGCGGCGCGTCGAGATCGACGGCACGGTGAGCGCTGACGAGGCGCCCGGCACGGTGAGGGTCATCGAGTTGTCCGTCGACAGGTCGGACACTTCGGTCATCACCTTCAGCGAGATGCGGCCTTCCGACAGCACCACCGGGGTGAAGACCAGGCCGACGCCGAACTTCTTGAATTCGATCTGCGGCTGACAGACCGGCGGTGATTTCGTCGTGTCGCAGGACAGGCCGGACGGGATCGGGAACTCGCCGCCGGCGACGAAGCTCGCGGTTTCGCCGGAGATCGCCGTCAGGTTCGGCTCGGCGAGCGTGCGCAGCACGCCGGCCCGGTCCATCGCCCGCAAGGTCGCGGTCACGTTCTTGCTGATACCGGCGAGGTTCGTGTTGCTGAGCGTCTGGCCGGTCGCCGAGAACGGGTTCTGCGTGTTGAGGTTGATGGTATTGCCGCCGTAGTTGAACGAGCCCGACACGTCGATGCCGAGCTGCTTGATGACGTCGCGACGCACTTCCGCAACCGTCACCTTGAGCATCACCTGGTCGCGGCCGCGGATGGTGATGCCATTGACCACACGGGTGCTGTCGCCGACGAGCCGCGAGGCAAGGTCGAAAGCCTGCTGCGATTCCGCGGCGCTTGAGGCCGAGCCGGTGAGCATCACGCCTTCGCCGACGCCCTCGATGCGGATATCGGCTTCCGGCATGCTCTGCTTGAGCGCGGCGCGCAGGCCGTTGAGATCGCGCGTGACAGCGATGTCGAAGCCGGCGATCTGCCGGCCGGCGGCGTCGAAGAAGAAGATGTTGGTTTGCCCGATCTTGACGCCGATCATGTAGACGCGGCGCGACGTGCGCACCACGGCGTTGGCGATGGTCGGGTCGGCGACCAGAACGTCCTTGATGTCGGCCGGCAGATCGATCGCGACCGACTTGCCGATGCCGAGCGGCACGAAGCGCGAGGTCGCTTCGCTCGCGGCGACCTGGATCACCGGCACGCCGGCGCCCGTATCGGCGGCGCGCAGCGGCGCCGGGCTGGTCAGCGCTGCAGTTGCGAGCAGGACGGCGAGGAGTCCCGCCCGGATCGGCTTCTGCCTCAGCATGCTGAAATCTCCGAAACCGTTCATCGCGGCGTGCTCACGGTTGAAACGCCGAAGCGGACAATGCTGACGCCGTTGCTGCGCGGCGTCTCGGCGGGGCCGTCGCGCTTGTCGGCGTCGGTAATGCTGCGCAGCGCCAGCGACAGCGAACCGCGCTTCTGCGACAGGGCCAGCGTTTCGGTCTGCGCCGGCGTCAGTTCGAGCGTGGCGGTCTTGCCCATGACGACCTTCTGGCCGCCCTTCTCTTCGACATTCTGGTCGATCGCGAGAACACGAATGTTGCTGAGCACGACTTCGCTGACATGCGCCTCGCTGCCGGTGGCCTTTTCGGCCTCCGGATCGCGGCGGGTGAGGAGCACATCGACACGGTCATTCGGCAGGATGAAGCCGCCGGCGGAGGTCTCGGGCGATATCTGCGTCGATACGGCGCGCATGCCCGGCGGCAAAATGGCGGCCATGAAGCCGGAGCCCTTGGCGTCCACCAGCTTGGCCTCGCGGATCGGCTCACCGGCGACGAACGGATAACGTGCGATCTGGCCGGACAGGTTCTCAAGCGCGGTCGGACGGTCGCTCTTGCGAATGAAATTGCCGGTCGAAGCTTCCTTCGGCCAGGCCTGCCATTCCATCTCGCCGGCGCTGAGGGCCTGACCGATGCCGATATTATTCTTGGCAATGAGAATGTCGACGGTTTCGGGCTTGGCGGCCACGGGTGCCGGCGTTTCCGGCGGTTTCTCGCTGCGGCCGGCGAGCATGGCCGCGACGCCGCCTGCGGCGATGGCGACCGTCAAGACAACAAGACGCGCGGCTTTCATACGCTCACTCTCACCGATACCGACGACACAGACGCCGTCAAAACCCACATGGCGGCCGAAGCGGTCGCGTGCATGGATTTGACCAGCTAAAGGTCAAGGCATGGTTAAGCAGAGGTGAGTAAGTCGAGTTAATAAACAGTTGTCGCAGGTTCCGGCGACGAAGCTACACGCGCGCGATGAGCGGCGCGCGCCACGCAGGCTTCACGGAAGGCCGCCCGGCATCCAGCCAGTCTTCGGGTAGACGATGAGCGCCGCCGCTGCCAGGGCGATGCCATAGGGAACGCCGCCGCCGGTGTCATGCAAACGCATGATCCAGCCCTGGCGGGCCAGCGGCGCGGGCAAAGGCAGCTTGCGGAACTGGAGCAGGGCGATGGTCAGGACGCCGCCGAAGATCGAGGCATAGACCATATAGTCGAGCAAATGATCGAAGCCGAACCACAAGGCGGTGGCCGCCACCAGCTTGGCGTCGCCGCCGCCGATCCAGCCCTGCGCGAAGAAGACGAAGCCGATCGTCAGCACGATCGCGGCGGCCAGAAAATGCATGCCGATGACATGCAGCGGCATGCCGGTGACCAGCGCCAGCGCGAGGAAGGCTGCGCTCAGCGCCAATGACAGCCGGTTGGAGATCGTCATGGTCAGGAGGTCGCTGGAGGCCGCGAAGGCCATGAGCGCCGGAAAAACTATCAGCCTGACCGCATCGAGCGCCGTCATCGAGGTATCCTTCACCGTTCGTTCGGCGGGAGCGCCGGGCCGCTGGAGAGCGGGCGGGGCAGCACGAACGCTAAAGCCGATTTGCTTGAGGTTCGGTTAGCGCAACGCGCGGCGTTTGAGCTTTTCCAAAGACAAAGGGCCCCGGTTTCGCCGGAGCCCTTCGTCATTTCCTATCCGGCCCGCTTACTTGAGCTGGGTCGAGATGCTCTGGAACGAGGTGTTCAGCTTGGTGCCGAGGCCGTTCACGACCGCGATGATCGCGACCGAAATGCCCGCAGCGATGAGGCCGTACTCGATGGCGGTGGCGCCCGAGTCGTCCTTCATGAAACGCACGAACAGGTTCTTCATCGATAGCTCCATTAGAGATCCACGTGGCTGTCTGAGCTGGTCGGACTGCCGGTTTGGCGTCCGGCTGTTCCGACCGTGATGCGACACTACGCGGCAGGTCTTGCGGCAGTCTTAATCTGGTTGAAGAAATGCCGGGGCATTTCATGTAATCTTACTGTAGTTAATAGGCAGTAACTTGATGAATATGATGGTTAATCAATTGTAACTTCAGTATTCAGAGACATAAATCGTTTGTATATTTAGCGAATACAATATTTTCTAAGATCAGACTCCGCCTATTGATCAAATAACATCAAAATCATTGTCGCCATCGAAGAATAGCAATACTGCGAATGACGCATGGTCTGCGCATATGATTACCGGGTGAGACCCGGCCCGGCCGTTGGATGCATGTCTTTCACCCGGCGTTAACTCAAAAGGCCGATAGGTGATGCAGGGGCGCTTATGCGTGGGCCGCGATCATGCTGAACGAGTTTTATGCTGTTTTCCTTGTCGCCGGGGAGACGGTGCTCAAGATCGTCCCGATCACAGTCGCCTTCGGCATCGTGTTTGCCGCGCTGACATACTGGTCGGCCTGCAATCCCGGAGAGTTCTGGTGGCGCAAGCGCCAGATCGCCACCGATGTCCTGTACTGGTTCCTGATCCCGCTGGTCGGCCGGTTTCTGCGCATCGGCCTCATGATCGTCGGGGCCGCCTATTTCTACGGCATTAACGGCACCGATGCGCTGCTCGACTTCTACAATGACGGTTTCGGCCCGCTTGCCGATTTGCCGATGTGGGCCGAGGTGATCTTCTTCGTGGTTGTCTCGGACTTCCTGCTGTATTGGTCGCACCGCCTCTATCACGGCATCACTTTGTGGAAGTACCACGCCGTCCACCATTCCTCGGTCGATCTCGACTGGATTTCGGCGGCGCGCTTCCATCCCATCAACATCCTGTTCGGCACGGTGATGGTAGACGTTTTCATGATGCTGATCGGCATCTCGCCCAACGTGCTGCTCTGGGTCGGGCCGTTCACCACCATCACCTCGGCGTTTGTTCACGCCAACCTGAACTGGACCCTTGGGCCGTTCAAATACGTGATCGCCGGGCCGGTCTTCCACCGCTGGCATCACACGGCGGCCGACCGCGGCGGATCGTCCAATTTCGCCGGTACGTTCCCGCTCTGGGACCTGATGTTCGGCACCTGGTACATGCCCAAGGGCGAGTTGCCGGACGCCTACGGCGTCGACGACAAGGACTTCCCGGAAAGCTTCGGCGGCCAGATGGCCTACCCCTACAGGCGCTAGGCCGGCGCGCGCCGCCGGCCTTTGCACTTCATTCACCTATTTCAAGTCAACTGTTCCTGTATCCGCCGGCCCGTACGGCCGTGCGGTCCTGTGTGTTGCGTAGCGTTGGAGAGAGCGATGTCGGCTGCGTTCACCCGTCACCGACGGTTGCCTGTGATTCTGGCCGGCCTGATGGTCGCCTTTTCGGTCGCATCGGCGCGCGCGGACACGATTTCGGTCTCGGTGGACGAGGCCCACGTCATGAAGCTGCCGGACAGCGTCGCCACCATCGTCATCGGCAACCCGCTGATCGCCGACGCCACGCTTCAGGCCGGCGGCGTCCTCGTCCTGACCGGCAAGGGATTCGGCTCCACCAACATGCTGGCCCTCAACCGGGCCGGCAAGACGGTCCTCGACACCACGGTGCAGGTCGTCGGCCCGTCGCGGTCGGATCTCGTGATTGTCTACAAGGGCGTCGAGCGAGAGTCCTACAGCTGCGCGCCGGACTGCGAAAAGCGCCTGACGCTTGGCGATTCCAGCAATTACTTCTCCGGCATCCTGACCCAGTCCGGCTCCCGCATCGGCGGCGCGGGCGGGGGAGCACCCGGTCCCCGCTGATCGTCGCGCCGCTCAGGGTTAGCGCGGGCTTAATCCGCTCGCCGTGTTTTTCGCGACCTGCCGCAATAAATCAAAAACGCGTCTTCGCTATAAAAGGCCTCGTTGGGTGATGCGGCTATTGGGGCCCGATCATGGTGGGTAGGTTGAGGAACGTCATTGTCGGCGGCTGTCGCGTGTTGAAGCGCAGCAGGCTCGGCCGGCGTTTCATCAAGCAGCAGGATGGCGCCGCGGCAGTCGAATTCGCTTTGGTGGCGACGCCGTTTCTGGCGCTGCTTTTTGCGATCATCGAATCCGCCATGGTGTTCTTCGCCGGGCAGAGCCTGGAGGCGGCGACCGCATCCGCCGCGCGACTGATCCTCACCGGCCAGGCCCAGACCGGAAGTTACAGCGCGACCGACTTCAAGACCCAGGTCTGTAATCGCGTTGCCGCGCTGTTCGATTGCAGCGGCGGCGTCTACGTCGACGTGAAGACCTATTCCGATTTCTCGTCCGTCAACACTGCATCGCCCGTCAACAACGGCCAGCTCGACACCTCGAAAATGACCTACACCCCCGGCGGGCCAGGCTGCATCGTCAAGGTGGCGATCTATTATCAGTGGCCGATCTACGTCTCGCTGCTCGGCAACAACCTGTCCAATCTCAACGGCAACAAGAAGCTGCTGGTGGCGACGTCGGTGTTCCGCAACGAGCCTTACGGAGGGTCGGGCGGATGCTGATCTCAGCCATGATGGGGCGCGGGCGGGTCCGCAAGTCCGGCTTCGCGCGCGATCAGCGCGGCGTCTCGGCGGTGGAATTCGCGCTGGTGGCGCCGGTGATGATCGGCCTGTACTTCGGCTGCGTCGAGATTTCGGATGGCGTCAGCGTCGACCGCAAGGTCAGTCTCGCTGCCGCCGCGCTTGCAAACCTGTCGTCGCAGGTAACCACGCTCTCGGCTGCCGACATGGGCAACGTATTCGATGCCTCGGGCGCCATCGTCGCGCCCTACGACGTCAACAAGATGAAGATGACGGTCACCTGCATCAGCATCGACGGCAGCAAGAAAGCGACCGTGAAATGGAGCGTGACGCGTAACGGCACCGTCAATTCCGGCACCGCGTCGCTGCCATCGGCGCTCCAGGTCGCCAACACCCAGATCATTCTCGCCGAAGCAAGCTACGCCTATCAGCCGATCGTCGGCTATACGATTACCGGCACGATCAATCTGGCGGACAAGATGTACATGACGCCGCGCCAGACGGCCCCGAGCTACGCCAATCAGTCTTGTACCTGAACGAATGGCCCTCAGCGCGAGGCCGACTTGGCATCGCCCATCGGCAGTGCCGTCGTCGATTTGATGCGCTCCATGGCGAATCGCGACGTGACATTCTTCAACGGCACGGTGGCGATCAGCTTCTTGTAGAACGCGTCATAGGCCTGCATGTCCGGCACCACGACGCGCAGCACGTAATCGACGTCGCCCGCCATGCGATAGAATTCCATCACCTCCGGCATGGCGTTCACGACGTCGGCGAAACGGCCGAGCCATTCCTGCGAATGATCGCCGGTCTCAACCGAAACGAACACCGTGATGCCTAGCCCGATCTTCTCGGGATCGATCAGCGCCACGCGCTTGGTGATAACGCCCTCGGCCTCGAGCCGCTGCAGGCGCTTCCAGCATGGCGTCGACGACAGGCCCACCCGCTGTCCGATTTCGGCGACCGACAGGGAGGCGTCTTCCTGCACCACGGCGAGGATCTTGCGGTCGATGGCATCCATTCTCTGAATCCTTGGAAAGATAGAACAACCGGACTTTGTCAGCCTCCAAAACAGAATATTATTCTTATTTAGAACTGACTACTGTCCTTACAGAGAAAAATATTCTATTTCAAGAGAAATCTGATGGCGCTCTCAAGCGCCCCGCTTCGATTGGACCGCATCATGAGAAAATTCTTCGCCCCGTTCGTGGCAGCCGGCCTGAGCGCCCTGGTATCGCTCGGCGCAACCTTTACCGCCTCCGCGGCCGAACCCTCCCAGCCGCTGGTCAGCGTGACGTGGCTGCAGCAGAACCTCGACAACAAGAATGTTCTGATCCTCGACGTCCGCTCCGCCATCGATGGCGGTGGCGCCAAGGCTTACGAGGAAGCACACATTCCGCGGTCGGTGCACAGCGACTACGACAAGGCCGGCTGGCGCGTCACGCGCAACGACGTGCCCTTCATGCTGCCGACCGTTCCTGAGCTCGAAAAGCTGATTGGCGACCTCGGCATCGACGAGGCGACCCATGTTGTCGTCGTTCCGGCGGGGGTGAGCTACACCGATTTCGGCGCGGCCGCCCGCACCTACTGGACGCTGAAGGTCGTCGGCATCGCCAACGTTTCGATTCTCGATGGCGGTGTCGCCGCCTGGAAGGCCGCCGGCCTGCCGCTCGAAAGCGGCGTCAGCAAGCCGTCTGCGACGATCTTCACCGCCTCGCTCAACGAGAAATTGCTCTCGCGCATTGACGACGTGGCCAAGGTCGAGCCCGGCAAGAACGCGACATTGCTGGATGCCCGCCCGGCCACGTTCTTCACCGGTAAGGAAAAAGCGCCGAATGCGCAGGCCTATGGCCACATTCCGGGGGCGGTCAATCTCGACAGCGCCAGCTTCTACGATGCCGCCTCGAACAGGCTGAAGCCGCGCGCCGAGCTTGCCGCGCTCGCGGCGCAGCTGCCGGCGCAGCAGCCGGTGATCGCCTATTGCAACACCGGGCACTGGGCCGCCACCGACTGGTTCGTTCTCCACGAACTGCTGGGCCGCAAGGACGTCAGCCTCTATGACGGCTCGATGGTCGAATGGAGCGCCAACGCGTCCCGCCCGATCGCGTCCTCCCGCACCAAATGGGACGATGTAAAGAAGGCGCTCGGCTTCGGTTCGTGATAGACTTCTCGCCTTGATCTCGACGAAATAAAGAGGCGCGCCGGAAAAGCGCGCCTCTCGCAATGACAAGGCCGGGCATGTCCACCGCAACGTTTTCCGCTTCTTCCGCCGCCGCGGCGCGCACCGACTATCTGTTCGTTTCCATCGCCGTTCTCGCCACCGCGATCCTGGTCGCGCTGGTGCTGCTCGACGGCCAGCCGGCCTCCGCGGCCCTGGTGCTGGGCGGCTTCGGGCTCGGCGTCGCCTTCCTGAAGGCCGAGTTCAGCTACGCCGCCTCGTGGCGGCGCTTCCTGACGCGCGGCGAGGCCGGGGGGCTGATCGGCGGCCTTATTGTCATTGCGATCGCCGCGCTCGTCATCGTCCCGGTTGCGGCGCTGTCGAAAGGCTACGGCGGCGCCATCGCGCCGCTCGGGCCGTCGCTGATCGTCGGCGCCTTCGTGTTCGGCGTCGGCATGCAGCTCGGCAACGGGTGCGGCTCCGGCACGCTCTATACCGTCGGCGGCGGCTCCGGCCGCATGCTGATCACGCTGGCCTTCTTCATCATCGGCAGCGTGCTCGGCTCGCTGTCGCTGCCCGGCTTCCTGGAGCTCGGCGGCATCGATCCGATTTTGGCCTCCGATTATCTCGGCCCGTGGGGCGGACTGGTCGCCACGCTGGCGAGCCTCGTCGCCGCCGCCGTAATCCTGGCTTTCGTCGCCCAAAAGCGCGGCGCCAACTTCATGCCGTCGCGCAACTACATCATCGGCGGCATCGTCATCGGTCTGTTGTGCATCGGCGTGTTCTTCGCCGGCGGCCATCCGTGGAGCGTCACCTTCGGCTACACGGTCTGGGGCGCCAAGATTTTTCAGGCGCTCGGCTTCGACTTCTCGAACGCCGCGTTCTGGCAGTGGCCGGGCCCCAAGCACGCGCTCGAGCAATCGGTGCTGTCCGACACGTCGAGCCTCACCGATTTCGGCATGATCTTCGGCGCCATGGCGGCAGCGGCAGCGACCAAGCGCTTCGCCAATATGCCCTGGCCGCCGGTCGGCTCGCTGCTCGCGGCTGCGGTCGGCGGCATCCTGATGGGCTGGGGCGCGCGGCTTGGTTTTGGCTGCAACATCGGCGCCTTCGTCGGCGGCGTCGCCTCGGGCTCGCTGCACGGCTGGGTGTGGTTCGCGATGGCGCTGCTCGGCAGCATGGTGGGCATCCGCCTGCGGCCGCTGTTCGGCATGTCGCGGGAGTAGTCCTTATGAGAAGGGTCTACATCGTCGTGACGCTGGTCGCGCTGTTCGCCATCGTCGGCAATCACCTGATGAGCCCGTCGACCGGACGCGCCGTGTCGCCGGAGGATTTCGCCGGCGCCTGCGCGCCGTGCGGCGCGCCTTGTCCATCGGTGAAGTAGCGATGCACTCCGCTCATTCCCGCGAAGGCGGGAATCCAGGATAGGCCGCACTGGGTCCCCGCCTGCGCGGGGACGAGCGGAATTAGGGCCGTTCTCTGAGGAACGCATCGACCTCGTCGCGCGTCGCGGCGCCCATCAGGCCGCCGAAGCGCGTGCACTTGATCGCCGCGGCGGCGGCGGCAAAGCGCATCGACTTCACGACATCGCGGGTTTCGACGAAATGCACCGCGAAGCCGCCGTGGAACGTGTCGCCGGCGCCGAGCGTATCGACGGCCTTCACCTTGAAGGCGTCCATGTGACAGACGTCGCCGTTCTCAAGCCAATAGACGCCATCCGGCCCATCGGTCACGGCGAGGAATTCGCCGAAGCTCTCGCCGAGCTTCTTCAGCGCCCCGGGCAAATCCTTGACGCCCGTGGCTTCGCGAATGGCGTCGGCCGAGCAGATCACATGCGAGCACGCCTGAAACAGCGGATCGTCCGGCGGCGTCGGCTTGTCGAAATCGAGCACGCGCGGAATGCCGCGCTTCTGTGCCGCAAGGCAGATCGGCAGGCTGATATTGCTGTAGCGGTTATCCAGCATCGCGGCGTCGGCACTGGCGACGATGCCATCGGGATCGGCCGGTGTCGCCGCATTGAGCCCCTTGGGCCGCATGGTGACGATCATCTTCTCGCCTTCGGCGTCGAGCATGATCAGCGACGCCGCCGATCGCGCGCCCTTCACGCGAATGGCGTGCGAGATATCGATGTTCTCCTTGGCGAATGTCTTGAGAATGGAGTTGGCGACGTCGTCGGTCTCATCGCCGACCGCGCCGATATAGGTGACGTGCGCGCCGAGCCGCGCCATCGCGACTGCGGCATTGCCGGCCTGGCCGCCGCTGGTGACCACGAAATCGGTCGCCGACACCTTGCCGCCGGGCGCGGGGAATTTCTCCACCCGCATCACATTGTCCTGCACGGCGCCGCCGGCGCAGACGATGCGGATGGGGTTTCTGGCCTCAGTCAAATCGTACGTCGTCCTCTCTTCAGGTAAACCGGACTTCGTCCTCTACCCAAGCGCGGATGATATGGTGCGCGATCGCCATCGGCGGCGGCGTGGTCAAGCCGTCCGGATGGCTGCGCGTCAGCATCGAAACGATCTCGTCCTTGCTAAACCACCGGGCGCCTTCGAGTTCCGTTTTGTCGATGACGATGTCGCGGCTTTTCGCCTCGGCATGGGTGCCGATCATCAGCGACGACGGGAACGGCCACGGCTGCGAGCGGAAATACTGGATGCGGCCGCACAGAATGCCGGCTTCCTCGCGCGTCTCGCGGCGCACCGCGTCCTCGATGGCTTCGCCGGGCTCGATGAATCCGGCGAGGCACGACCACATGCCGGGAATGAAGCGCGGCGACCGGCCAAGCAGGCATTCATCGCCATCGACAATCAGCATGATGACGACGGGATCGGTGCGCGGGAAATGCTCCGCCTTGCACGCCGGGCACAGCCGCTTCCAGCCGGCATCGACGGCGTCGGTGGCGTGGCCGCAATTGGAGCAGAAGCGATGGCGCGCATGCCACTGCAGGATGGACTTGGCTTCCGCCAGCGGCGGCAGGTGTTCGGCCGCGACCAGGCCCTGCACCGCGATCGAGCGCAGGTCGGTGATCAGAAGATCGTCGCGCGTCTTCAGCGCTTCGGCGGCGGCCTGCGGCATGCCGCGGCCGTAGCGCGGCGCGCCGTCGAGGTGGCCGAGAAACACCATCTCGTCGGCCGCGCCCAGCGCGCGCGCGTCATCGAGCGTGAATAGCGGATCGCTCGGCTCGCCCTTGCGCAGCACGATCATTTCGCCGCCGACCACATAGGTCGCGGCGCGGGCATCGGCGACCATGGCGCCCTGCGCAGCCTGATCGATGCGCAGCTCGGCGGCACGCTCGAGGCGGCTGTTGGTGTAGCCGAGGAGAGGTTTGGGGCCGAGGGCGGCGGGAATCGGAGGTGCGGACATAGGCGCGGAAAGTCGCATGGCGGCCGGGGCAGCGCAATGCGCCGCGGTCAGCCGGCAACACCCAGGGCGCGCCGCAGCGCCGTCACAAAGCCGTCGCGAACCGCAGGGTCATAAGCAATGGCCGGCGCGGCGCCCCAGACCGGCCTTGGCCAGGCCGCATCGGAATGGCGCCGGCCGATGACATGGACGTGAAGCTGCGGCACGACATTGCCCAGCGCCGCAACGTTGAGCTTCTCGCATTCTGTGATCGTCTTGAGCGCGCGGGCAGCGGCGTCGATCTCCGCGCCCAGCGCGGCGCGGTCGGCCGGGGCAAGGTCGATCAGTTCCACGATATCCGGCCGCCGCGGCACCAGAACCAGCCACGGGTAATTGGCGTCGTTCGACAGCAGCGCGCGGCAGAGCGGCAGGTCCCCCACCGGAACCGTGTCGGCGGCGAGTTGCGGGTGGAGGAAAAAGGGTGCTTCCGGCATGGCGGCTCCTCGGCTTGCTTTCTCCTCCGGATGGCCCGATATAGGCGCCGGGAGGTTGGCGGTGGACGAACCACTCGCCAACCGGGTCAGGTCCGGAAGGAAGCAGCCCTAACGAGCACGGATCGGGTCGCTCGTCAGCCTCCCACCGATTTTTCCACGATTCCCTTGGACGTGCCGCCCGGTATCAGCCCGGGCGGGTGGCCCCCGCGTCCCGGGCTTGCCAGAATAGGGACATGAGCGAACCCGACAGCCAGACAGGTGCCGGTTCCGCCCCGGCTGAACCGGCCGGCGGCTACCGCGTTCTGGCGCGCAAATATCGCCCCGCGAGCTTCGACGACCTGATCGGCCAGGAGGCCATGGTCCGCACGGTCTCGAACGCCTTCGAGACCGGGCGCATCCCGCAGGCTTGGATCCTGACCGGCGTGCGCGGCGTCGGCAAGACGACGACCGCACGCATTCTCGCCCGCGCCCTGAACTACGAATTGCCCGATGGCGCGGTGAAGGGCCCGACCATCCACATGCCGGTGATGGGTATTCACGACCAGGCCATCATCGACAGCCGGCACATCGACGTCCTCGAAATGGACGCCGCCTCGCATAACGGCGTCGATGACGTGCGTCAGATCAACGACGCCGCGCGTTATGCGCCCGTGTCGGCGCGCTACAAAGTCTACATCCTCGACGAAGTTCACATGCTCTCGACGGCGGCGTTCAACGCGCTGTTGAAGACGCTCGAGGAGCCGCCGCCGCACGTCAAGTTCATCTTCGCCACCACCGAAATCCGTAAAGTTCCGGTGACGGTGCTGTCGCGCTGTCAGCGTTTCGATCTGCGCCGCGTCGATGCCGATGTGCTGGTCGCGCATCTTGCCGGCATCGCGGCCAAGGAAAACATCGAAGCCGAGCCCGGTGCGCTGGCGCTGATCGCGCGCGCCGCCGAAGGCTCGGTGCGCGATAGCCTGTCGCTGTTCGATCAGGCCATCGCTCACGCCGCCGGCGCCGTGCGCGCCGAGGATGTCCGGCAGATGCTCGGCCTCGCCGATCGCGTCCGCATCGTCGATCTGTTCGAAGCGCTGATGAAAGGCGACATCGCCGCCGCCCTCACCGAGCTGCGCGCGCAATACGACATCGGCGCCGATCCGGCCGTCGTGCTTGGCGATCTCGCCGAATTCACGCATTTCGTCACGCGCATGAAGGTGGTGCCGAGCGTCGGCGACGACGCCTCGCTGTCCGAAGCCGAGCGCGTGCGCGGGCGAGACTTCGCCACGCAATTGTCGCTGCGCGTTTTGTCGCGCACCTGGCAGATGCTGCTCAAGGGCGTGGGCGAAGTGCAGGCGTCGGGGCGGCCGCTCGCGGCCGCCGAGATGGTGCTGGTGCGCATCGCCTATTCGGCCGATCTGCCGACGCCGGACGAGGTCGTGCGCTCGCTGAGCGACAATGGCGGCGCCGGCGCGACTCCCGTGCGTGGCGGGGGTGGTGGGAGCGGTGGCGGTGGTGCTTCGGCCACCGCGCAAAGTTTCGCGCCGCGTTTCGATGCACCGCGCGGTGCCCCGCGGGCGCAGTCGGCCGCTGCCGCGATGCCGTCGGGCGAGCCGGTGGCGCGCCGCGACCTGCCGGAAGCGCAACCGGCGGTGGTCATCAAGTCGTTCCCCGATCTGATCGCTTTCGTCGGCGACAAGCGCGACATCAACACCAAGATGGCGCTGGAACGTGACGTGCGCCTCGTTCGTTTCGAGGACGGCAAGCTCGAACTCGCGCTTTTGCCCAGCGCGCCGAAGGGCCTGACCAACGAGTTGCAGCGCAAGCTGTCGGCCTGGACCGGCCGCATCTGGATGGTCGTCATCTCGAAGGAGCAGGGCGCGCCGACCTTGCGCGAGCAGGCCAACGACCGTCAGGCCGAGTTGCGCAACGAAGTGATGCAGGACCCGCTGGTGCAGGCGGTTCTGAAAAGATTTCCCGGCGCCAAGGTCGCCGAGATCACACAGCAGGGCGAGGAGCCGCCGCTCGACGACAGCGGTCTGCCGCCGCCGGACATGGAAGAGGAAGACTGATCATGCGGGATTTCATGGGCATGATGAAGCAGGCCGCGCAGCTACAATCGAAGATGCAGGAGATGCAGGCCGAACTCGACACCATCGAGGTTGAAGGTACCGCCGGCGGCGGCATGGTGTCCGTGACGCTCACCGCCAAGGGCGCGCTCAAGGGCGTCAGGATCGACGATTCGCTGTTGCAGCCGTCGGAGAAGGAGATCGTCGAAGACCTCCTCGTCACCGCCCATGCCGACGCCCGCCGCAAGGCCGAGACCGTGCTCGCGGAAAAGATGAAATCCGTGGCTGGCGGCCTGCCGCTGCCTCCGGGGCTGTTGGGGTGACGATGTATTTTCACTCGGTCATTCCGGGACGGCCCGAAGGGCCGGGCCCGGAATCCATAACCCCGGTCAGCGAGTATGGATTCCGGGCTCGCTCGCTGACGCTCGCGCCCCGGAATGACGGTCTCTGATGTCCACCGCCGTCGCCGGCCCCGAAATCGAAAAGCTGATCCAGTTACTGGCGCGGCTGCCAGGTCTCGGCCCCCGCTCGGCACGCCGCGCCGCGCTGTTCCTGATCAAGAAGCGCGAGCAGGTGATGACGCCGCTTACGAATGCATTGCAGATCGCACTTGATAAAATTGTCGTCTGCAAGACCTGCGGCAACATCGACACGCACGATCCCTGCACCGTGTGCACCGATACGCGGCGCGACCAGAGCATTCTCGTCGTCGTCGCCGATGTCGCCGATCTGTGGGCGCTGGAGCGCGCGCATGCCGTCAACGGCCGCTACCACGTGTTGGGCGGCACCTTGTCGCCGCTCGACGGCGTCGGCCCGCAGGATCTGTCGATCGAGGCGCTGGTCAAGCGCGCGCACGAGCCGCAAGTCAGCGAAGTGATCCTCGCGCTCAACGCCACGGTCGACGGCCAGACCACGGCGCACTACATCACCGAACTGCTCGCCGACGCCAACGTGAAGGTCACGCGGCTGGCCCATGGCGTGCCGGTCGGCGGCGAACTCGACTATCTCGACGAGGGCACCTTGTCGGCGGCGATGAAGCAGCGCACGTTGTTTTGAATTAACCCGTCATTCCGGGGCGCGAGCGTAGCTCGCGAACCCGGAATCCATACTCCGCAGCGCCGGGTTTATGGATTCCGGGCTCGCGGCCTTCCGGCCGCGCCCCGGAATGACAAGTTACTTCGCGCCATGCACCCGGTCGCGGAATTCACTCGGTGACAGGCCCGTCGCCACGGTGAAGGTGCGGGTGAAATAGGCCGGATCGTTGAAGCCGAGCGCGTAGGCGACTTTCGACACCGGCATGTTGGTGTAAACCAGCTGCCGTCGCGCCTCCCGCACCAGCCGGTCGCGGATCAGGTGCGAGGCCGGGCAGCCGAAGGCCTCGCGCGTCAACCGCGACAGGTGCGTCGGCGTTACCTTCAGCGTGGCGGCGTAGCGCGTCACCGCCCAGTGCTCGCGATAGTGGTCGTCGATCAGGGCCTCGAAGCGATCGACCAGCCGGTCGCCGGCGGGCGTCGCGCCCTGCGAGGTCTGCGCCGCAAGCTGGCGCGCGACGAGGCCGAGCAGCGCGGCCGACAGCGCCTTGAGCACATGAGCGCGCGCGAAGTTACGGCCGTCATATTCCGTGAAGATGTCCTGCATCAGCCGGCGCATCGCCGGCGTCGCGCGCAGCAGTGCCGCGTCCGACAGGACGCGTGACAGCCCCTCCGACGGCGCGATCGCCTCGTCGAGGATTTCGGTGGCGATGGTCACCACCCAGCCCTGCGTGCCGCGGGTGAACTGATAGCCATGCACATGGCCGGCCGGCATATTGATCGCAACCATCGGCCGGAGCCGGAACTCGCGGCCTTCGATATTGGCGCGGCCGCCGCCCTTGGCGATGAGCAACACCTGGTGCAGCCGGCCATGGCGGTGCGGCGGGAACTGCCAGTCGTGTAGCACCGAGCGGGCGGCGATGGTCTCGCAATGCACCACGTCGGGGAGGTCACGGTCCTCGCCGAACAGGTTGTAGGTCAGGATCGCGGGCTTCAGGGGCGGGCGCGGCATGTTCGATTTGTACAAGATATCGTCAGCTCGATCCATTCCCCGCCGCGCGGTTTCCGGGCGATAGTGCGTGCAAACAAGGCGCCCTTCCGGAGGATTCGTCCATGAAGACCCAGGTTTGCATCATTGGCGGCGGCCCGTCCGGCTTGCTGCTGTCGCAACTGTTGCACCTCAAGGGCATCGACAACGTCCTCCTCGAGAAACACACCCGCGACTACGTGCTCGCCCGCATCCGTGCCGGCGTGCTCGAGCACGGCTTCGCCCGGCTGATGCGCGAGGCCGGCTGCGGCGAGCGCATGGATCGCGAAGGCGAGGTGCATGACGGCGTGTTCATCGCCCACGACGGCAAGCTCGACCGTATCGACCTGCACAAATACTCCGGCGGCTCCTCGGTGATCGTCTACGGCCAGACCGAGGTGACGCGCGATCTCTACGAGGCGCGCGAGCGCATGAACGGCAAGGTCATACACCAGGCCGACGACGTGGCGCTGCATGACATCGACGGCGACAAGCCCTACGTGACCTATAACAAGGATGGCGCCGGCCGCCGCGTCGATTGCGAATACATCATCGGCGCCGACGGCTTCCACGGCGTCAGCCGCAAATCGATTCCCGCCGGCGTGCTGCGTGAATATGAGCGCGTCTATCCGTTCGGCTGGCTCGGCGTGCTGTCGCAGACCAGGCCGGTGTCGCCGGAACTGATCTACACCAAGCACAAGAACGGCTTCGCGCTCTGTTCCCTCCGTTCTCAGGTCCTGAGCCGCTATTACATCCAGGTGCCGCTCACCGACAAGGTCGAGGACTGGTCGGATGACGCCTTCTGGGCCGAACTGAAAAACAGACTGCCGGCGGAAGTTGCGGGTCGCCTCGAGACCGGGCCCTCGGTCGAGAAGAGCATCGCGCCGCTGCGCAGCTATGTCGCCGAGCCGATGCGCTATGGCCGGCTGTTCCTCGCCGGCGACGCCGCTCACATCTTCCCGCCGACCGGCGCGCGGGGGCTCAACAGCGCCGCGTCCGACATCTATTATCTCTACCACGCCATGGTCGATCACTATCAGAAGGGTGATGACGCGGGGCTCGATGGTTATTCGGCCAAGGCGCTGGCGCGGGTGTGGAAGGCGCAGCGTTTCTCGTGGTGGATGACCACCATGCTGCACCGGTTTCCGGACAATTCGCCTTACGAGGACCGCCTGCAAAATACCGAACTTGACTATCTCCTGTCGTCCGACGCGGCCAAGAGCGTGATGGCGGAGAATTACGTCGGCCTGCCGTTCTAGTCGTCCGCCGGCAGCGGGCCCTTCGGCTTGTCGAGCGCGGCGAAATGACCGCGCGCCTGCAGCCACCACAGCAGCACGATGCTGGGCAGGCCGACCGCGACGCTGGTCGTAAAGAAGAGCGGCCAGCCGACACTTTCGGCGAGATAGCCGGCGCTCGCCGAGAGATAGGTGCGGCCGAACGCGGCCAGCGCCGTCAGCAGCGCATACTGCGTCGCCGTGTGCAGCGGCGACTGGCACAGCGACGAGAGATAAGCGACGAAGATCACCGTGCCGATGGCGCCGGTGAAGCTCTCGACCGTGATCGATACCATCAGCGCCCAGTAGTTGAGGCCGACATAGGCCTGCCAGACGAAGGCGAAGTTCGACGCCATTTGCAGGATCGCGCCGATCCACAGCGCGCGCGCAAGCGGCAGCGCGCGCGCCACCATGCCGCCGGCGAAACCGCCGAGCAGAGTCGCGGCAAGGCCGAGGCCCTTGACGATGTTGGCGTAGTCGGTGCGCGTGAAGCCGAGGTCGATGACGAAGGGCGCCGTCATGGTGCCGGCGAAGGCGTCGCACAGCTTGTACAGAATGACGAAGAGCAGCACGGCGATGGCCGAGTCGCGGCTGAGGAATTCCGCGAAGGCGGCATAGGCGGCGCCGAACACGCGCCTGATCGGGCTTTCGCCGGCGTGGCTGGCTTTCTCCACGGCGGCCTCCTGCGAGCGCGCCGGCTCCCTGGCGAACAAGGTCGCCAGCATGCCGATGCCGACCATCGCCGCCATCACCGCATAGCCGAGCGACCAGGCGGCGTCCTTGCCGCTGCCGATCAGCTCGAAGCCGCTGACGATGTAGAGCGCGCCCGCGGTCGAGACCAGCATGCCGACGCGATAGGCGGCGACATAGGCGGCCATGCCGGCGGCCTGTTCGTCGGTGTCGAGGCTTTCGACACGAAAGGCATCGATGACGATATCTTGCGTCGCCGAGGCGAGCGCGACCAGCAGCGCGGCGCCGGCCACCACGACCAGCGGGGTGAATTTCGGATTGCTGGCTGCGAGGATGAGGATCGCGGCGATCAGCAGGATCTGCGACAGCATCAGCCAGCCGCGGCGGCGCCCGAGCAGGCGCGACAGCACCGGCACGTCGAGCGCATCGACCACCGGCGCCCACAGGAACTTGATGGTGTAGGGCGTGCCGACCAGCGCGAACAGGCCGATGGTGCCGAGATCGACGCCGACCTCGCGCATCCACACCAGCAGCGTGGTGCCCGACAGCGCCAGCGGCAGGCCGGACGAGAAGCCGAGCAGCAGCACGATTAAGACGCGCGGCTTGAGATAAACGGCCAGCGCCTCGGCGAAGGAGCGGCGGGCGGCGGTATCGGCGTTCGCGTCGGGCGTGGCGGTCATTGTGCTCTTTCTTCACCTCTCCCCTTTGGGGAGAGGTCGACGCGCGAAGCGCGTCGGGAGAGGGGCTTATAGCACCGAGAGACTTGTAAACCCCTCTCCCCAACCCTCTCCCCACAGGGGAAAGGGGGCGCACAGAGTGCGCGGCGCGGCAGAGCTACTCCCCCGCGACCTTGCGCACCGGCGCGGCGATCACCTCGGCGGTGGCCGGACTGTCGGCGTCGAAATCGAGCCCCTCGATCTTGCCGGCGCGCTTCTCGATCTTGCCGGTCGAGATCAGGATGTTGTCGATGTCGGCATTGGCCTGGTTGAAATGCGCCTGCAGCTTGCGCACGCGGTCGGACAACAGGCCGACATCCTTCATCATCATGCCGACCTCGGTGCGGATCTGGTCGGCCGCCTCGCGCATCTCGGCGTCCTTGCGCACCTGCTTGATGACCTGGATCGCCATCACCATGAGCGTCGGCGACACGATCATGACGCGGGCGCGCTGCACCTTCTGCACCAGATCGTCGAATTGCTCGTGCAGGTCGGCATAGACCGACTCCGACGGGATGAACATCAATGCGATGTCCTGCGTTTCGCCGGGGATCAGGTACTTGCCGGCAATGTCGGAGACGTGCTTGGCGATGTCGGTGCGCACGCGCGCGGCGGCGAATTTGCGCTCCTCGTCGGTCTGCGCGTCGCGCAGCGCCGTCATGGCTTCGAGCGGAAACTTGGCGTCGATCACCAGCGGTCCGGAATCCGGCATAAACACCACGCAGTCCGGCTTGGTGCGGTTCGACAAAGTGTATTGGAATTCGAAGGCGTTCTTCGGCAGCACGTCGGCGACGATGGCCTCGAGCTGCGCCTGGCCGAAGGCGCCGCGCGACTGCTTGTTGCTCAGCACGTTCTGCAGCGAAGTGACGGTCGAGGACAGGTCGGTGATGTTCTTCTGCGCCTGATCGATCACGGCGAGGCGCGAATGCAGCGCCTGCAAATGCTCGGAGGTGTGCTTGGCGGTCGTCTTCATCGACTCGCCGAGATTCTGGCTCACCGCGTCGAGCCGGGTGTTGACCGTGTGCGCGAGCTGGCCGTGGGCGTTCTGCAGCCAGGAGCCCATCGCATCGAGCCGGGCGTTGAGTTCGCGCAGCCGCGCGTCCTGTTCCGCGTCGACTTCCGGCTTCTTCGGCCGCAGCAGGATGACGAGGATGGCGATGACGCCGATGACGAGCAGCGTCGCGGCGCCCAGCGCGATGGGCAGAATAAGGGGCGCGATGGCCGGCGAGTTTAGGAAGTCGCGAAGCGTGTCGGTCAGTGAAGGGTTCATGGGCCGGGTTTTACCCCGATTCGGAGCCCAAGGGAACGAACGGCGAACGTCGTCCGCGAGCCCGAGAAACGGCGCGGTTTTGGCCGGTTCCGTTGACCTTCCAGCCGCCACCCCTTAAATCGCCGCCATGGCGATCCGCGACATCCTCATCCTCCCCGAAAAGAAGCTCCGGCTCATCTCCGAGCCGATCCGGACCTTCGACAAGCCGCTGCGCGCCCTGGTCGACGACATGTTCGAGACCATGTACGAGGCGCCGGGCATTGGGCTGGCCGCGATCCAGATCGGCGAGCCGCTGCGGCTGATCACGATCGACGTTTCCAAGGAAGAGGGCGTCAAGGAGCCGCGCGTCTTCATCAATCCGGAGATCGTCTGGTCGTCGGAGGAGTACTCGGTTTACGAGGAAGGCTGCCTGTCGATTCCCGAGTTTTACGAGGAGGTCGAGCGGCCGGCCAAGGTGCGCGTGAAATACGTCGACGCCGACGGCAAGGAGAATGAGCTGGAGGCCGACGGCCTGCTCGCGACCTGCCTGCAGCACGAGATCGACCACATCAACGGCGTCCTGTTCATCGACCATATTTCCAAACTCAAGCGCGACCGCGTCGTCAAGAAATTCGCCAAGGCCGCCAAGCACGGCGTGTCGCCGTCGCTCGCCAAGGACAAAGAGCCGTCGCATCATATCGGCTGACGCCGAAGGACAGGGGTGATGCCGCTCCGCCTCATCTTCATGGGCACGCCGGATTTCGCGGTGCCGACTTTGCTGGCGCTGCATGCGGCCGGGCATGAGATCGTCGCCGTCTATACGCGGGCGGCCAAGCCGGGCGGGCGGCGCGGGCTCGATCTGGTGCCGACGCCGGTGGAGCGGGAAGCCACCAAGCTCGGCCTCAAGGTGCTGACGCCGAAGACGCTGCGCAACGACGAGGCGCAGGCCGAATTCGCCGCCTTCAATGCCGATGCCGCCATCGTCGTCGCCTACGGCCTCATCCTGCCGAAGCCGATCCTCGAGGCGCCGCGGCTCGGCTGCTTCAACGTTCATGCTTCGCTGTTGCCGCGCTGGCGCGGCGCGGCGCCGATCCACCGCGCCGTCATGGCCGGCGATGCCGAGACCGGCGTCACCATCATGCAGATGGACGAAGGCCTCGACACCGGCGCGATGATGATGCGCGAGGCGATGCCGATCGCGGCCGACGTGACGACCGGCGAACTGCACGACGCGCTGGCCGCGATGGGCGCGCGGCTGATGCCGGTGGCGCTGGCCGCGGCCGATCGCGGTTCGCTCAAGCCGACGCCGCAGCCGGCCGACGGCGTCACCTACGCCGAGAAGATTTCCAAATCGGAATCGCGCATCGACTGGAGCAAGCCGGCGCGCGACGTGCACAATCACATCCGCGGCCTGTCGCCGTTTCCCGGCGCGTGGTTCGAATTCGACGGCACGCGCGTCAAGGTGCTGCGCTCGACGCTCGGTGTGGGATCCGGTGCGCCCGGCACGGCGCTGGACGATGCTCTGACCCTCGCCTGTGGCGACGGCGCGGTGCGGCTCGTGCAGGTGCAGCGCGAGGGGAAGAAGGCCATGAGCGCCGAGGAATTCCTGCGCGGCAATGCCGTGGGAAAGGGAGTGGTCGTGACATGAGCGCCGTGATCCGTCCGGAAACGCCGGCCGATCTCGCCGCCATCCGCGCGGTGAACGACGCTGCGTTCGGCGGGGCGCAGGAATCGGCGCTGGTCGATGGCTTGCGCGCCGATGGCGATCTGGTGCTGTCGCTGGTCGCCGAAGCCGGCGGGGCAATCGTTGGCCACGTCGCTTTTTCGCGCATGCAGGTCGAGCGGAACGGCGCCGCCGCGCCGGCGGTCTCGCTGGCGCCGCTGTCCGTGCGGCCCGACCGTCAGCGTAACGGCATCGGCACGATGCTGGTTCGAACCGCGCTGGCGCGGCTTACCGAGCGCGGTGAAAGCCTTGTCTTTGTGCTGGGCGAACCGCATTATTACGGGCGCTTCGGTTTCAGCGCCGAACCCGCCACGGGCTTCGTCTCGCCCTATGCGGGGCCTTATTTTCAATCGCTGACGCTGTCGGAACGTGCGCCGTCAGCCGGCGCCGTGCGCTACGCGCGGGCTTTCGTGGCGTTGTCCTGACATGCCGCGGTACAAACTCCTCATCGAATATGACGGCGCGCCGTTCTGCGGCTGGCAGTATCAGGCTGACCAGATCACGGTGCAGGGCGCGCTGACCAATGCCGTCAAGGCGCTGACCGGCGAAGACGTGCTGGTGCAGGGCGCCGGCCGCACCGATGCCGGCGTCCACGCGCGCGGGCAGGTGGCGCATGTCGATCTGACACGCGAATGGCGCACCGACACCGTGCGCGATGCGCTCAATGCTCACCTGCGGCCGCATCCCGTGGCGGTGCTGAGCGCCGAGCAGGTCGGCGACGATTTCAATGCGCGCATGTCGGCGATCAAGCGCCATTACTTCTACCGCATTATCAACCGCCGGCCGGATCTGACCTTCGACCGCAATTATGCTTGGCGCGTCGCAAGGCCGCTCGATGCCGACGCCATGCACACGGCGGCGCAGCGGCTCGTCGGCAAGCGCGACTTCACGACCTTCCGCTCCACCGAATGTCAGGCCAAGTCGCCGGACAAGACGCTGGACCGCCTCGACGTCTCGCGCATCGGCGACGAGGTGCATGTCTTCGCCTCGGCGCGCTCATTCCTGCACAATCAGGTGCGCTCGATGGTCGGCACCTTGATGAGCACCGGCCTTACCGGGGCCGGCGCCTGGACCGCGGACGATCTTTCAGCGGCGCTGGAGGCGCGCAATCGCACCGCCTGCGGCCAGGTGGCGCCGCCGGACGGGCTGTATTTGATGAAAGTCGATTATTGACGCCAACCGGTCGTTCCCGGCCCTCGCTACGCTCGGCCGGGACGACAAATATTCCGCCCTGCAACAATCCTGCCGCGCCATGCGTTATCACGCTCGGGGGTAGCGTTTTTCACACAGGAGCAAGCTCATGAGCACTTTCGGCAAGGCGGTCTGGTCGGGCGGTCTGAAGGACGGCAAGGGCGCGATCTCGACCAAAAGCGGCGCGCTCAAGGATTATCCCTATGGCTTCGCCGCGCGCTTCGAGGACGGTAAGAACGGCACCAATCCGGAAGAGCTGATCGGCGCCGCCCATGCCGGCTGCTTCACCATGGCGCTGTCGAACATTCTCGGCCAGGAAGGCCTCACCGCCGAAAAGATGGAAACGCAGGCCGATGTGACACTGATGAAGCAGGGCGAAGGCTTCGCCATCACCAAGGTGCATCTGACGCTGACGGCGAAAATCCCCGGCGCCGACGAGGCGAAGTTTCAGGACCTCGCCGCCAAGGCCAAGGCCGGCTGCCCGGTGTCCAAGGTGCTCAATGCCGAGATCACCATGGAAGCGAAGCTGGTTTAGGTGCGTAGCGCCGCACTCAGCGCGCTCCCTCTCCCCTTGGGGGAGAGGGTTGGGGTGAGGGGGCAAGTGACCATCGATAATTTGTAACCCCTCACCCGGCACGCTTCGCGTGCCGACCTCTTCCTATGGGAGAGGTGAAGGAAGCTACCCAAAATACCGATCCACAATCTTCCGATAGATCGTCGTCAGCGCGCGCAGGTCGGCGATCGGCACGCGCTCGTCGATGGCATGCATGGTTTGGCCGACCAGGCCGAATTCCACCACCGGGCAGTAATGCGTGATGAAGCGCGCGTCCGACGTGCCGCCGGTGGTCGAAAGCGTCGGCGCGCGGCCGGTGGTTTCCTTCACCGCGGTTGAAACGAGTTCGGTGAACGGCCCCGGCTTGGTGACGAACACGCCGGCATTGGAAGGCTGGAATTTGAATTCGAACTTGATCTTGCCGCCGGACGCCTTCTCGGCGCGCGCCTGCAGCAGCGCCTTGAGCGACTCCAGCGTGTGGCAATCGTTGAAGCGGATGTTGAACATCGCGCTGGCCTGGCCGGGAATGAGGTTGACGGTCTTGTTGCCGACATCGACCGAGACGAATTCGAGATTTGAAGGCTGGAAATTGGCGTTGCCGTTGTCGAGCGGCTCCGCGAGCAGGGCGTCGATCAGCTTGACGATGCCGCGCACCGGATTGTCGGCGCGCTGCGGATAGGCGACGTGGCCCTGTTTGCCGGTGACGATGAGATGGCCGTTGAGCGAGCCGCGCCGGCCGATCTTGATGGTGTCGCCCATCTCCTCCTGATTGCTCGGTTCGCCGAGAATGCAGTGGTCGAACGTCTCGCCCATATCGGCGACCCATTGCAGCAGCTTCGGCGTGCCGTTGACGGCGATGCTCTCTTCGTCGCCGGTGATCAGGAACGAGATCGAGCCTTTCTTCGGCTTGCCGCCGTTCGCGGCGAGATGATCGAGCACGGCGGCCACCGCGCAGCCGATGCCGCCTTTCATGTCCACCGCGCCGCGGCCGTAGAGTTCACCATTGGCGACTTCGCCGCCGAACGGCGGGTGCGTCCAGGCTTTCTCATCGCCGGTCGGCACCACGTCGGTGTGGCCGGCAAAGGTCAGATGCGGCGCCTCGGCGCCGATGCGGGCGTAGAAGTTCTCGACATCGTCGGTGCCCGGCTCCGAAAACACCTTGCGGTGCACGGTGAAGCCGGCGGCCTTTAGCGTCGTTTCCAGATAGCTCAGCGCGCCGCCTTCCGCCGGCGTCACCGACGGACAGCGCAGCAGCTCGCGGGTAATGGCAACGGGATCGGCGGACATTGGTGTTGGCTCTGAAATTCGAGGGGGGTCGGGAAGAACCAAGTCCTTCCCTGTCATCACCGGGCTTGTCCCGGTGATCTCGCTAAGGCTGGCACAATGCGTGCCTAAGCGGGATGGCCGGGTCAAGCCCGGCCATGACAGAGGCTGCCCGTGCCCGGCCGGCGTAGCTCATCCCTCCGCGGTTACCCGGGAGCGTTGACCGACTGTGCCGGGCCGTACTGGTTGTCGCTGGTCGAGCCACGCAAAGCGAAAAGCTCGACGGTCATCCAGATCGAAATGGCGAAGCAGACAATGTCCAGAAACGAGTTCAGCCCGCCGGAAAACAGCATAATTCTGAATGAGCCGTCAGAATCGTGCTTGAACATCTGCAGCACGCTCGGCACACCCAGATACAGAAAAATATACCAGGCCGATTTGTTGTGATCGTGCAGCCGCCGCGTCATCGCTGCGAGATAAATCCACATGATAGCGATAACGATTCCTAAGCCGATCGGCGAGGGGATCAATCGGAAGTTGGACGCGATAGCGATCATCAGCATGACGGCTATTGCGACGGCCATGCCGAGCATCACGAGCAAAAAATTCGACGCGCCGCGCGCGGCCTTTGAAACTGAATAGCTTACGAAACGTCATGGCAGCCCCCGGCTGACCATAGCCAGCCGGGGTGCATGGTCAAGTTGCGTTCTTGCGCAATTCAACTGATAATTTCTGCGATAGCCGCGCTGTCCGCGCCGCGTGTCTAATCCCTCAACAACTCATTGATGCTCGTCTTGCTGCGCGTCTTTTCATCGACGCGCTTGACGATCACGGCGCAGTACAGGCTCGGGCCCGGCTCGCCCTCGGGCAGCGGCTTGCCGGGCATGGTGCCGGAGACAACGACGGAATAGGGCGGCACTTCGCCCATGTAGATCTTGCCGGTCTCGCGATCGACGATCTTCGTCGACATGCCGAGATAGACGCCCATGCCGAGGACAGCGCCCTCGCGCACGATCACGCCCTCGACGACTTCCGAGCGCGCGCCGATGAAGCAGTTGTCCTCGATGATCACCGGGCCGGCCTGCAGCGGCTCGAGCACGCCGCCGATGCCGACGCCGCCCGACAGATGCACGTTCTTGCCGATCTGCGCGCAGGAGCCGACGGTCGCCCAGGTGTCCACCATCGTGCCGGAGCCGACATGGGCGCCTAGATTGACGAAGGACGGCATCAGGATCACGCCCGGCGCGATATAGGCCGACTTGCGCACCACCGAGCCCGGTACGGCGCGGAAGCCTTCCTTCTTGAAGCGCGCCGGCGTCCAGCCCTTGAACTTTGAATCGACCTTGTCCCACCATTTGGCGCCGCCGGGGCCGCCGGGAATCGCGGTCATGTCGTTAAGGCGGAACGACAGCAGCACAGCCTTCTTGAGCCACTGGTTGACCTGCCAGTTGCCGTCGCCCTGCTTTTCGGCGACGCGCGCGGCGCCGCTGTCGAGCAGCTCCAGGGCCGTATCGACCGCTTTGCGCACCGCGCCCCTGGTCTTGGGCGTGATCTTGTCGCGGCCCTCGAAGGCCTCGTTGACGGTCTTTTCCAGGTTCTGGAGATTGATTTTGGCTGCCATGCGGGCCCCCGGCTTTTCTAACGAAACGGCCCGGTTTGTCGGGGTCGGGGCGGGGGATGTCAAGCCGCGCTGGAGCCGCTAGTCTTGCGGCCTCGAACAGGAGCCCGCCGTGACCCGCCAAGCCCTTAGCCTTGCCTCCGTCCTTGCCGCCTTGAGCCTCGCCGACCCTGCGCTGGCCCACCACGCCATGGGTGGCGGCATGCCGGCGACCCTGGCGCAGGGCCTGCTGTCAGGCCTTGCCCATCCGGTCATCGGGCTCGACCATTTCGCCGCCGTGGTGGCGGTCGGCTGCATCGCCTCGCTGCATGCCGCGGGCGTGCGGCTGGCCATCGGCTATGTCGCGGCGATGATGGCCGGCGTCGCGGTGCATCTCATGGGCGCGAGCCTGCCCGGCGCCGAACTCTGGGTCGCCGCCTCGGTGATCGCGCTCGGCCTCGTCCTCGCCACCCATCGCGACATGGGCATGCTCGCCGCCGTCGCGGCGTTCGGCGCGGTCGGTGTGCTGCACGGCTACGCGCTCGGCGAATCCATCTACGGCGCGGAGCCGACGCCGCTGGTCGCCTACCTCGCCGGCCTCGCCATCATCCAGAGCGTCATCGCGGTCGCGGCGATGAATGTCGCGCGCGTGCTCATGCGTCGCCTCGACGACGCTATGCCGCTGCGGCTGATCGGCGCCGGTATTGCCGGCATCGGCCTCGCCATCGTCGTGCAGCAGGTCGTGCCCGCGGTCTGACGGCCGGGTTCCACAGGCCCAGCTTTTCGTCGATCTGTGCGTTGACGCGCGCGGTGCGGGCGTTAGACCGGGTATGCCTATCCCGAGGAGACAGATGCGATGGATGTTCCGAACGTCGAGCAGCTTGGCAATGAGATTTCCGTCTTCGTGACCCAGCTCACCGCCTGGGCCGCGGTTGCGCTTCCAAGCCTGATCGGCGCAGTTCTTTTGCTCATCGCCGGCTGGTGGTTCGCCGGCCGCGCCGAGCGCGGCATCCGTCGGCTCTTTGCGGTTCAGTCCCGTATCGATCCCACTTTGGGAGGCGTGGTGGCGACATTGGTGCGCTACGCCATTCTGGTGCTGGTCATCGTCGCCGTGCTCGGTCAGCTCGGCATCCAGACCACGAGCATCATCGCCGCGCTCGGCGCCGCCGGTCTCGCCATCGGCCTCGCCATGCAGGGCACGCTGTCGAACATCGCCGCCGGCATGATGCTGCTGTGGCTGCGCCCGTTCCGTGTCGGCGACTACATCGACACCGGCACCGTCGCCGGCACGGTGAAGGATGTCGGCCTGTTCGCCAGCGAATTGCATAGTTGGGACGGCGTCTATCTGTTCGTGCCGAACTCCGAATTGTGGAACAAGCGCATCATCAATTACTCGCGGCTGCCGACGAGGCTGGTCGATCTGAAATTCGGCGTCGCCTACGAGGACGATCCGCAGGAGGGTCAGAAGATCCTGCTCGATCTCGCCAACGGCAATCCGATGGTGCTGAAGCTGCCGTCGGAGCCGATAACCTTCGTCGACGAACTCGGCGACAGCGCCGTGGTATTGCGGCTGCGCTGCTGGGCAGCGAACGCCGATTACTGGACGGTGCGCCGCGCGCTCACCGAGCAGGGCAAGGCCGCGCTGGAAGGCGCCGGCTTCACCATCCCGTTCCCGCAGCGCCAGTTGCATTATGTCGGCAAGCCCGATGCGCCGGACCATGGCCATGGCAAGAACGCTGCCTGACGTTATGTCGTGCCGTTGCCGCGCGGCGCGGCGCGGCGCTATAAGCGACGCATGCAGAACGATACGCCGATCGAAATTCCCGCGCGCCACGGCAAGGCGCTGAAGCTGAAAAAGGGTCAGGCGGTTCGCCTGATCAACACCCACGGCACCCAGGTGGTCGATTGCTGGGCCTGGAACGCCGGCGATCTCACCGATCACATGAGCATGGAGGCGACGCGCGTCTGGCTGCAGCGCCTCAATCCCGTCGTCGGCGATACCTTCGTCACGATGAAGCGCAACCCGATCCTGACCATCGTCGAGGACACCTCGCCCGGCGTGCATGACACCTTTATGGCCGCCTGCGACAGGCACCGTTACGAGCGCCTCGGCGTCAAGGAATACCATCGCAGCTGCCTCGACAACATGTTCGAAGGCATGCGCGATCTCGGCATTGAGCCGCCGATGCCGATCCTCGCCTCGTTCAACGTGTTCATGAACATCGCGGTCGAGAGCGACGGTCGCTCGCTCAATACGGGCCCCGCGCTGACCAAACCGGGCGATTACATCACCTTGCGCGCCGATATGGACTGTTACGTCGCGTTTTCCGCCTGTCCGCAGGACATCGTGAAGATCCAGGGCGAAGCGGGTGTGCCGATGTCCGCCCACTTCGTTGTCATGGATCGGGGTTTCCCGTCGCCGCCGCCGCGTCCGACCTGGGTCCCCTGAATCGCGCATGGCACACCGCTTGCTTGAAACTTGGGCATCTTTCGATGTCTCAAGCGAGGAGTGGTGATAATGTCGTTTTTTCGTGCAGTGGCTGCCGGTTTGTTAGGCGTTGCACTGGTATCGGGTGCCGCGCGCGCGGATGCGCTCAGTGACATCCTGAAAGCCAAGGTGCTCAAGGTCGCGGTGCCGCAGGATTTCGCGCCGTTCGGCTCGGCCGGTCCCGATCTCAAGCCGCAGGGCTTCGATGTCGATATGGCCAACTACATCGCCGAGCAGCTCGGCGTGAAGGCCGAGATCATCGCCGTCACGTCGGCCAACCGCATTCCCTATTTGCAGACCAAGAAGGCCGATCTGGTCATCTCGTCGCTAGGCAAGAACGCCGAGCGCGAAAAGGTCATCGACTTCTCGGACGCCTATGCGCCGTTCTTCTCCGGCGTGTTCGGCACCAAGGATATCGCCGTGGCCAGGATCGAGGATCTCGCCGGCAAGACCATCGGCGCCACGCGCGGCGCCATCGAGGAGCAGGAGATCACCAAGGCCGCGCCGAAGGACACGACCATCAAGCGCTTCGAAGACAACAACGCCACCATCGCCGCCTTCGTCTCCGGTCAGGTCGATCTGATCGCCACCGGCAACACCGTCGCCGCCGCGATCACCGAGAAGAACCCGTCGCGTCCGGCGTCCACCAAGTTCATCATGAACAACAGCCCCTGCTATGTCGGCTTCAACAAGGACGAGCCGGCGCTGAAAGCCAAGGTGAACGAGATCATCGCCAAGGCGAAAGCCGACGGCACGCTTAACAAGTTCTCCGAGAAGTGGCTCAAGAACCCGCTGCCGGCGGGGTTTTGATTCGGGTATCTGGTTCGCCTTTTACTCCGTTCGTTCCCGCGAAGGCGGGAACCCAGTGCAGCATTAGTGGCAGACTGGGCCCCCGCTTTCGCGGGGGCGAACGGAGAGTGTGGCGCGGACCAATGCGACAGCACAGGCTCGCATGACCTACAAACTCGAATTCTCCGCGCTGCTGCCCTATTGGGAGGACCTCGCCGCGGGGCTATGGTTCACCATTGTGCTTACCGTGCTGTCGACCGTCGTCGGCATCGCTGTCGGCACGCTGGGGGCCTCGGCGCGTACCTTCGGGCCGAAATGGCTGGCCGGCCTCGTCCGCGTCTATGTCGAACTGATCCGCAACACGCCGTTCATCGTCCAGTTGTTCTTCATCTTCTTCGGCCTGCCCGCGCTCGGCCTCAAACTGTCGGAAACCACGGCGGCCTTTCTCGCCATGGTCATCAATCTCGGCGCCTATTCGACCGAGATCATCCGCGCCGGCATCGAGGCGGTGCCGAAAGGTCATATCGAGGCCGGCGTGTCGCTCGCCATGAGCCGGCTCGAAGTGCTGCGTCACATCGTGCTGCGCCAGGCCTTCGCCAAGATCTATCCGGCTTTGTCGTCGCAGATCATCATCGTCATGCTCGGCTCGGCGGTGGTGTCGCAGATTTCCGCGCCCGATCTGACTTACGCCGCGAACTTCATCCAGTCGCGCAATTTCCGCGCTTTCGAGGTCTATCTCGTTGTCGCGCTTATCTATCTCGTGCTCGCCATTGTGCTGCGCTACGTCCTGCGCGTCATCGGCGACCGCTTCGTGAAGGTGGGGTAAGCGCATGGCCCCGAAAAGTGGGAACCGGTTTTCGGACAAGGCCATGCGCAAACAGGGCGCGAAGCCATGAGCGACTTCTCCCTCTGGATCATCGTCAAGAACCTGCTGTGGGCGACGCAGTGGACCATCCTCCTGTCGCTGATCGCCTTTGTCGGCGGCGGCATTGTCGGCCTCGTCCTGCTGTTCCTGCGCACCTCGCAGGTCAAATGGCTGGAAGTGCCGACCAAGCTCTACATCGAGTTCTTCCAGGGAACGCCGCTGCTGATGCAGCTCTTTCTGTTCTTCTTCGGCGTCGCGCTGTTCGGCATCGAGGTCTCGCCGTGGATGGCGGCGGGCCTCGCGCTCACGCTGTGGACCAGCGCCTTCCTCACCGAGATCTGGCGCGGCTGCGTCGAGGCGATTCCGAAAGGCCAGTGGGAAGCCTCCGCCAGCGTCGCCATGAACTATGTCGAGCAGATGCGCTACGTGATCCTGCCGCAGGCTATGCGCATCGCCATTGCGCCGACCGTCGGCTTCTCGGTGCAGGTCATCAAGGGCACGGCGCTGGCCTCCATCATCGGCTTCGTCGAACTGACCAAGGCCGGCACCATGATCAACAACGCCACCTTCCGGCCCTTCCTGGTCTACGCGCTGGTGGCGCTGATCTATTTCTGTCTGTGCTTCCCGCTGTCCTGGTACGCCAAACGCCTTGAGGGGAAACTCAATGTCGCTCGTTAGCATTCGCGACGTCCGCAAGAGCTACGGCACGGTCGAAGTGCTCAAGGGCGTGTCGCTCGAGGTCGCCAAGGGCGATGTCGTCGCCATCATCGGCCGCTCCGGCTCCGGCAAATCGACGCTGCTTCGCTGCATCAACGGGCTGGAGACCTATCAGTTCGGCGCCATCCTTGCCGACGGCATCGAGGTCGGCGGCATTCATGCCAATATGCGCGAACTGCGCCGCCATGTCGGCATGGTGTTCCAGCAGTTCAATCTGTTCCCGCATCTCACCGCCGCCGAGAACGTGATGCTGGCGCCGACGGTCGTGAACAAGACGCCGAAGAAGGAAGCGCGCGCCATCGCCGCCGAGGTGCTGGCCAAGGTCGGCCTGTCGGAGAAGATGGACGCCTATCCGAGCCAGCTCTCAGGCGGCCAGCAGCAGCGCGTTGCCATCGCCCGCTCGCTGGCGATGCGGCCCAAGGTCTTGTTGTGCGATGAAATCACATCGGCGCTCGATCCCGAACTTGTCAACGAGGTGCTGCGCGTCGTCGAGCAACTGGCGAAGGAGGGCATGACGCTCATTCTCGTCACCCACGAGATGCGCTTCGCCCGCGATGTCGGCACGAATCTCGTATTCATGCATCACGGCAAGGTGCACGAAACCGGCAAGCCGAAGGACGTCTTCGCCGCGCCGCAGACGCCGGAGCTGCAGCAGTTCGTTGGCGGGAACGGATGAGGCCGTCATTCCGAGGCGCGTGCGCAGCACGCGAACCCGGAATCCATATGCCGCAGCGCTGGGGATATGGATTCCGGGTTCTCGGCCTTACGGCCTCGCCCCGGAATGACGGCGAGCTATCAGCCGCGCACTTGCCCAAGAAAACCCGTCAGATCGTCCGTCACATGATCGACATGCGGGTCGCCGCGGCCTTCGAGCTCCCAGTCCTCGCGGAACACTTCGCGCTGGCCCGACGGCACCACCAGCACCGTCGTCATGCCCAGCGTGTGCGGCACTTCGAGATTGCGCGACAGGTCCTCGAACATCGCCGCCTTCGTCGGATCGACGCCGTGGCGCTTGAGGAAGCGGTCATAAGTGATCGCCTTGGGCTTAGGCTCGAGATCGGCGGCGACGATGTCGAACACGTCCTCGAAATGTTTGTCGATCTCCAGCCGCTTCAAGACGGCAGCGGCGTGCGCCACCGTGCCGTTGGTGAGGATCAGCTTGCGGCCGGGCAGTTTCTCCAGCGCGTCGCCGAGCGCCGGGTTGGGCTCGAGCGGCGAGTGGTCGATCTGGTGGACGTAATCGAGATACTCGTCGGGATTGACGCCGTGCTCGGTCATCAGCCCGCGCATCGTCGTGCCGTAGCGCTTGTAATAGTCCTTCTGGATGCGGAAGGCTTCGTCCGCCGTGATCCTGAGGAATTCGGCGACATAGGCGCGGATGCGGTCGTCGATGCGCTGCCACAGCACGTGGTGCGGATAGAGCGTGTTGTCGAGGTCGAACACCCAGGTTTCGACCCGGGAAAAATCGCGTTTTGTCATGCGCCCCTTCAACGTCATTCCGAGACGGCGCGCAAGCGCCTTACTGTTCCCGGAAACGGATGGTTTTCGCCGGTTCCTGCGCCAGGTCCACCTCGGCGTAATTGGCGGCATTGAGCCCGCGCGCGGCGCAGTCCTTGTTGTCGGCGAGTTCGAAGCGGCCGTCGCGGGTGCACAAGGCGACGTCGCCGCCCCAGGCCAGCGCCACGCCATTCCTCCTCAGCGCCGCGCCCTTGTCGTCCACCGCCTCGGCGTAGCTGTAGATCTTCTTCTGGTCGCCGCGCATTTCCGGCCGCACGCATTGCCCGGCCTCGACGCGGTACCAGCCGCGTGTGACGATCGCGCCGGCCTCCGTTGTGCCGATCGCGGCCATCACCGGATAGGCCGTGTCGTTGCACCAGGCAAAGCCGTGACCTTCCGGGCTCTGCGCCGCGGTCAGCAAGGTCGCGAAGAAATCGGCGCCGCCTGCGGCGTCCGCCGGCAGCTTGCGGTCGGCGAGGAATTTGGCGATCGCCGCTTGCGTCTTGCCGCCCTGGATACCGTCGATCGGATTGGCGTCGTAGCCGGCGATGACGAGCAGGCGCTGGATGCCGGCGAGGCGCGCCTGGGCGTCGTCGTAATCGGCTTCCTCGGCGAGGTTGATGACCGGTCCGCGCGGTGAGTCGGATGGCCGCGCCGCGGTGAACCGCACCTGCTGGCTGACCGGACAGCCGCGGCCGTCGGCGATCTGGAACGTCGTCTCGCGCACGCAGAAATCGGCATTGCCGTTCTGCGGCAGCGGCGACGAGCCGTACACCGCCGGCGTTTTCGCGTGGATGTAGCTCATGTCGGCGTCATACTCGCCGTCGAGCACCTTGCTGCACTGGCCGGGATCGATGGTGATCCAGCCGCGCGTCTCCACCATGGCGCGGCGCTCGAGCCCGAGCGCGACATCCATGCGGTAGCTGGTGCGGTTGCAGAGCGACAGGTCCGCGCGCGCCGCGGTGGCGGTGAGAACCGCGGCGGCGGCGAGGCATCCGGCGATGAGGCGGCGAATCATGGGCGCATGCTAATGCGCCCGCCGCGCCGCCCCAATCTACTTGTGCATCAAGGTCCCGGCGCCGTGGTCGGTCAGCAGTTCCAGCAGCACCGCGTGCGGCACCTTGCCGTCCATGATGACGACGCCCTCGACGCCCTGGTCGAGCGCGTAGATGCAGGTTTCGACCTTGGGGATCATGCCGCCGGAGATGGTGCCGTCGGCGATCAGCTTGCGCGCGTCGGCGACCGACAGGTCGGTGATCAGCTTCTTGTTCTTGTCGAGCACGCCCGGCACGTCGGTGAGCAGCAGCAGCCGCTTGGCCTTGAGCGCGCCGGCAATGGCGCCGGCGAAGGTGTCGGCATTGACGTTGAAGGTGCCGCCGTCGGCCGAGGCCGCGACCGGCGCCAGCACCGGGATCATCTCCTTGCCGAGCACGTGATTGAGCACGGTGAGATCGACCTTGTCGGGCTCGCCGACGAAGCCGAGATCGACCACCTTCTCGATCATCGAATCCGGATCGACCACGGTGCGCGTGACCTTCTTGGCCTGCACCATGTTGCCGTCCTTGCCGCACAGGCCGATGGCCTTGCCGCCGGCGGCGTTGATGTAGCCGACGATCTGCTTGTTGATCGAGCCGGCCAGCACCATCTCGACGATCTCGACGGTGGCCGCGTCGGTGACGCGCAGGCCGGCCGCGAATTCGGATTTGATGCCGAGCTTCTTGAGCATGGCCGCGATCTGTGGCCCGCCGCCATGCACCACCACCGGATTGATGGCGGCCTGCTCGAGCAACACGATGTCGCGGGCGAAATCCTGCGCCAGCGTCTCGTCGCCCATGGCGTGGCCGCCATATTTCACCACGACGATTTCCTCGTCATAGCGCTGCATGTGCGGCAGCGCCTCGGAGAGCACGCGCGCCTGTTCCTGCGGATCGACTTTCGACTGGCTCATGGCCGACCTTGGTTCGTCTGTGGTGGGGCCGTTTTAGCGGCGCGCAAGCAGCGCGGCAATGGTCACCACGAGCCACGCCAGGATCATGATCGTGCCGCCGGTCGGCGCGGCAAGCGGGAACAGCCGGTGCCCGGCGAAGGCGCGCAAGGCGAGGTCGCCGGCGAACAAGGCCGCGCCGATGACGAAGCCGGCGCTCGCCGCGATCCCCAGCGGCCGCATGGTCAGCCCGTTCCGTGTCGCCAGCGTGACGGCAATCACCGCGCAGGCATGGATCAGCAGCAGATATGCCGCGCTGTCGAGCCCCATGCCGGCTTTCGCGCCATGCGCGCCGGCCGCGGCCAGCACGACGCCCGCTGCGCCCATCAGCCCGGCGAGAACGATGAAGAGGGTGTCCATGATTCTACGCCTTCCGCTCCGCCAGCAGCCGCGCCACCGCCGAGCGCATGTCCTGCAGCCCGAACCCGGTCTCGCTCGACGTCGCCAGCACGGTGGGGAAGGCGGAGGGATATTTCGCCATGCCGGCCTCGACCTCGGCGATGCGTTTGGGCAGATCGGCGGCCTTCACCTCGTCGGTCTTGGTCAGCACCACCTGATAGCTCACCGCGGCGTTGCCGAGCACCTTGAAGGTCGGCACGTCGGTGTCCTTGAGGCCGTGGCGCGCGTCGATCAGCACATAGACGCGCAGGAGGTTGGCGCGGCCGAGCAGATAGCGCTCGATCAGGTCGGTCCACTGCGCGATCCGCGTTTTCGACGCCGCGGCATAGCCATAGCCCGGCATGTCGACGAGGTTCAGCTCGCCGCCGCCGTTGAAGAAGATCAGCTCCTGCGTGCGCCCTGGCGTGCGCGAGGTGCGCGCCAGCGCCTTGCGCGAGGTCAGCGCATTGATGAGGCTGGATTTGCCGACATTGGAGCGCCCGGCAAAGGCGATCTCGACGCCGCGCATCTTCGGCAGCGAATCGAGATTCGCCGCGGCGGCGGCGAACTGCCAGTCCACGCTGAACAGCTTGCGGCCGGTCTCGATCTCGTCGCGGGTGTAGTCGTTGGTCGCCATTAGTCCTCTACTCTTCGTCACAGCCGGACTTGAATACTTCTGTCATGGCCGGACATAGCCCGTCGCAAGACGGGCGTGAACGCCCTTATGATCCGGCCATCCCGCTTAGGAACGCACGGTGCCCGCCTAAGCGGGCGCTCGATACTGCGCCGCCTCTACCACGTTTCCGCGGGCTTGACTTGCTTCGCGCCCTCCACCCGGACCTCGTCCAGCACCGCGATCTCCCGGGCCGGTCCGCTGCGGGATAAAGGAAGATAATCTTCACTCTGCCCGCGGTGCCTTTTTCGTGCTATCCTTTTGCCATGCACAGGCTTGGACCATCCGCCGCCGTCGTGCTGGTCGCAGCGCTTGATGCGTTATGGGCGACCGCTGCCGCCGACTGCACCTGTCGCGCGCAAGGCCGCCAATTCGAGCAAGGTCAGACCGCCTGCCTGACGACACCGAAGGGCCTGCGCTTGGCGACCTGCGGCATGGTGCTCAACAATTCCTCCTGGGAATTTTCGGAAGCGCCCTGCACGGTATCGGACCTCTCGAAGCCGGGCCCGGCGCCGGCGCGACAAGCAGTCGTCCTCATCCCTCCCCACTGACAGATTGGCGAGCTTCATAGTCTCGCGCGATCCGTAGCCCGGATGGAGCGCAGCGAAATCCGGGGCGGCGTTCTGTATCGCGCCCGGCGAGCCGCCGCACACTCCGTTCGTCCCCGCGCATAGCCGTCCGAAAGGACGGCGTTCTTTCAGAACGCCTATGGCGGGGACCCAGAAAGCGCAACGCACGGCGTCGGATGTAATTCGGCAGGGCGGATGAGCGAAGCGTGATCCGCCGCTCGTTCTCAAGCCGCCGACTTTTCCTTCGGTCGCACGAACAATTGCATGTCGAGGGAATCGAGCACCTTCATCGTGGTGGCAACTTGCCGGTTGCCAAAAGAACAAATAGAGAACATAATTGGCTTATTGAAAACATCCCCATTCTGGGATATTTTATGCGCCTGTATCTCGTTGTCGGTGAAAAGCCGCTCGATTGGGTCGGCTCGGCCAAGCAGAACTTCCTCGCCTTTCCGGCGCCGGTGCAGCACGAGATGGGCAATGCGCTCGGGCTGGCTCAGTTTGGCGGCAAGCATCCAAAGGCCAAACCTTGGAAGGGCGAAGGTCCGGGTGTGTTCGAGGTGGTCGATGACTTCGACGGCGATACTTACCGGGCGATCTATACCGTGCGCTTTCGGCAGGTCGTCTACGTGCTGCATGCGTTCCAGAAAAAGTCGCCGCGCGGAGCCAGGACCGCGCGCACCGATATCGATTTGATCGCGCGGCGGCTCAAGGTCGCCCGGCAGGATTACGAGGCCCGTTATGGCAAAAGCGACCGCTAGCAAAGCCAAGGCGCGTGCGATCACGCGCGGCAGCGGCAACGTGTTCGCGGACTTAGGGATTGCCGATGCCGAGGAGCGGCAGACCAAGCTCAAGCTCGCTTACGCGTTGAACGCGATCATGGAAGAAGATCGCCTGACGCAGGCCGCCGCCGCCGCAAAGCTCGGCCTCAACCAGCCGAAAGTATCCGCCTTGCGCAATTACAAGCTCGAAGGCTTCTCGGTCGAACGGCTAATGACGCTGCTCAATGCGCTCGATCAGGATATCGAGATCGTCATCCGCAAGAAACCACGCTCGCGCGCGACGGCGCGGATCAGCGTGGTGGCGGCGTGAGGGGCGGCTCGTAGCCCAGATGAGCGCAGCGATATGCGGGGCGGTGTCTCCGTATCGCGTCGCCGCTCGCCACATACTCCGCTCGTCCCCGCGAAAGCGGGGACCCAGAAGCGTCAAGTTCGGTGATGGATGAGTTGGGGCGGATTAGCGAGGCGTAATCCGCCATTTTCGGTTACGGCTAAGTCATTCAAGCGTCTCAAGGGTGGGCTAGCGCATTCGATCAATTTGACGGAGGCAGAGGATCGCCATCAATCACGCCGCCCGAAAACTTCTCATCAATATCCCGCCGTCCATCCAGCACACGCAGGATTTCCGGCGTGTCTCTGGCAACACGGTAGAAGACAACGTGAGGTGTGGCGGCGAAAGACCGCAGCCCAGGCCGAATGTCGTCTCGGGCGCGCCGTCGATCGACGCCTCGGAAGCTCGGAAAGCGTGCTCGTGCAAAAGAAGAGATTTCGCAAGCGTAGATCTAAATGCGCTTGAAGAACTTGTTGTCTTTCGTCAGCACGACATATGCAGGCGGCCTTCCGGCCCACGTCCCGGCGAGAATATCTTTCTTGTTGTGTGCCAGAATTGCAGCCAGCGAATCGCTGAATTGAACTTTTTCGAAATCTAGTAGTGAGCGCGTTTTGTGAACAAACGCATCCAGCATTTGGATGTATTCCGCTTTCCAAAACATGACGCCCGCCGTTTGCATCTCTTCATTCTTTATAGCCAACGGGTCATAGTTGGCGGCTGCGCCGTAACGTCCGACTTGTTCAAAGTAGTCGAATGTTTGAAGGGCCTGACGGGTTTCAGCCTGCGTAAAAAATGGGTCGATGCCGCCGCAAGCCTCCGCCAACAAGACGAGTTTATGGGTTTGGAGGTATTCCGAGCTGACTTGAACCGTGATCGCCTTCAGATACTTTTCGCAAGCTTGCTGACACGAGAATCCAGCTCGCGAGTGAAATCCAGCGCCAAGAGTATTCAAGTGGCGAGCGAGCAAATAGTCACGGTCCGCCTCGATTGAAAAAGCCGTGAAGGGCAGGTCAGTCTTTATTGTTCTTGGCGGCACTTGCCCAATCCCGCATCCATGGAGCGAATGCCCTTGTCGATCTCGCGGCGCAGGGCGCGGAGTTTTTCGACATGGGATAGCAGGGAACGTCCGATGGCTTCCTGATCCTCGGCGGGCAGGCGCTCCAGTTCGGCAATGGCTTGCTCGAGCGATTTGACCATGCCGACATTTTATCAGAACGCGGGCGGCAAAACAGGGGCGAGGCGGCCTTGTAGCCCGGATGAGCGCAGCGCAATTCGGGGCATGCAGGCCGCCTATCCCGGATTGCGCCAGCGGGCCGCGCTTCGCGTCGACCCGTTGGCTTCATCCGGGCTACAGCGCTTCCACATTCCCAAACAAAAAAAGCCGGGCTTTCGCCCGGCTCTTTTTCTTTCAGCAGTAACGCTGCCCTCGGCCTCGCTACGCTTCCTTCTTCTTCCTTGCGAACGTGCCTTTGATATTGTCGATCAATTCGATCTTCGCGCCGTTCTTTTTCATGATGTAGGCCTGCTGCGCCACCGACAAGGTGTTGTTCCACGCCCAGTAGATCACGAGGCCGGCCGGGAAGCTCGCCAGCATGAAGGTGAAGATCAGCGGCATCCAGTTGAAGATCATCGCCTGCGTCGGGTCCGGCGGCGTCGGGTTCAGCTTCATCTGCACCCACATCGTGATGCCCATGATGATCGCCCAGATGCCCAGATGCAGGAACGGCCCGATGACCGGAATGTGCGTCGGATCGTAAGGGATCAGCCCGAACAAGGTGAACAGGTTGGTCGGGTCCGGCGCCGACAGGTCCTTGATCCAGCCGAAGAACGGCGCGTGCCGCATTTCGATGGTGACGAACAGCACCTTGTACAGCGAGAAGAACACCGGGATCTGGATCAGGATCGGCAGACAGCCGGCCAGCGGGTTGATCTTCTCTTTCTTGTAGAGCTCCATGAGCTCCTGCTGCTGCTTGGCCTTGTCGTCCTTATAGCGCTCGCGCAGCTGAACCATCTGCGGCTGCACGGCCTTCATCTTCGCCATCGAGGCGTAGGATTTCGACGCCAGCGGGAAGAAGATCAGCTTGATCATCACCGTCACCAGAAGAATGGCGACGCCGAAATTGCCCACGAGGTGGAACAGCCAGTCGATGACCAGGAACAGCGGCTTGGTGATGAAATAGAACCAGCCCCAGTCGATCAGGCGGTCGAAGCGGTCGAGCTTGAGGCTCTCCTCATAGGCGTTGACGACGCGCACTTCCTTGGCGCCGGCGAACAGCCGCGCTTGCGCCGTGCCGGTCGCGCCGGGCGCGATGGTCTGCGCGTCGAGCACATAGTCGGACTGGTAGGTCTTGACGTTGCCGAGCATGCCGCCGGAGAAGCGCGCCTTCAAAAGGCTGGTGCCCGGGTCGGGCACCAGCGCCGCGGCCCAGTATTTGTCGGTGAAGCCGAGCCAGCCCTTGGTGTTGGCGTAGGCGAATTCCTTCTTCTCCTCGAGGTCCTTGTAGCTCTTCTCCAGCAGGCCGTTGTCGCCGAGCACGCCGACCGGGCCTTCATGCAGGATGTAGAAGCCGGCGGTGTGCGGCGTGTTGTGGCGCGAGATCAGCGCATAGGGATAAAGCGTGACCGGGTTCGCGGTCTTGTTGATCACTTCGTCCTTGGCGGTGAACAGATACTTGTCGTCCACCGAAATGGTGCGGCGGAATTCGAGGCCGGCGCCATTGTCGAAGGTGAGGGTGACCGGGTGGCCGACATCGAGCTTGCCGGAGCCGGCCTGGGTCCAGACGGTGTTGCCGTCCGGCACCTTGATGTCCGGCGTCGAGGGGCTCCAGCCGAATTCGGCGTAGAACGGGTCCGGCGCGCCCGAGGGCGACAGCAGGATCACCGGCGGCGATTTCGGGTCCACGGTCTCGCGGAACTTGAGCAGCGCCAGGTCGTCGATGCGGCCGCCCTTGAGCGAGATCGAGCCCTGCAGGTCGGCGGTTTCGATCGGCAGGCGGGGTGAGGTCGCCAGCGCGGCAGCGCGGTTGGCGGTCGGGGCGGCGGCCTGGGCCGTCGGCTGCGCGCCGGGGACCGGCGGGGCGCCGGGGGCGGCGGGCGCGGCTCCCGGAGCGGCGGGGGCGCCCGGGGCGGTCCCGGGGGCGGTGGCCGTCTGGCCGGGGGCGGCCGGGGCCGGCTGGCTCTGCTGCTGCGCCTGCTGGGCCGCCTTCTGCTTTTCCGCCTGCGGGACGGCGTAGAAATACTGCCAGGCGATCAGCACGAGGGCCGACAGCACGATGGCGATAATGGTGTTCTTGTTGTCGGTCATCGGGATTCCGTCTCGGGCTTTCCTGCCGGTGGGTTCTTGTGCGCGCCCCGCGCTTGTCGCGTCTGGTCTTTTCGAGAGCCGTCTTTCGGCGAACCGCCCCTTGGCGCGCCGTCATGGGCTCGCCGCAAGGCCCGTTCGAAGTCCTGGATCATGCGCTCGAAAGGCAGGCTGAGCGCCGCCTGCCGCCCGACTAGCACATAATCGGTGCCGGCGTGCATGCGGCCTTCGCCGAAAAGCCGAACCATTTCGCGCAGGCGGCGGCGCACCCGGTTGCGTTTCACGGCGTTGCCGACCTTGCGCGAGACGGTGAAGCCGACCCGGACTTGTCCGGGTGCGGATGCGTCTCGTTCGCGCGCCTGCAGCACAAAAGCGGCGGCCGGAACTTTGGTCCCGGTCGCCGCTTTGAGAAAATCCGCCCGTTGCTTCAATATCTGCATTTAAAGCAGCGTCGCGGCGGGAAAATGCCGCCTTTAGGCGCTGAGCCGCTTGCGTCCGCGGGCGCGGCGGGCCTGGACCACCTTGCGTCCGCCGGTGGTCGCCATGCGCGCGCGGAAACCGTGACGGCGCTTGCGCACAAGCTTGCTCGGTTGGTAGGTCCGCTTCACGTTCAAATCTCCGCTGAAAGCACTGTGGGGACAGGGAAAACCCTGAAAATCCGCCACGTCCCGGGTCGCTTCATGACCGAGGGTCATATGTTGGGCGGCTTATAAGGGACCCATCCCCCCCCGTCAATCCGAGTAAAGGGGGCAAAACCTGGCGATTTGAAGCTAGCGCCCGCAATCCGGCGAGGTTTTTCGCTCGAGGATGAATTAGGATTTCACCAGAACCGGACAGCGCTCCGCAGACGGAACGCCCGGCGGCGCCGGGCGGGGGTTGGCCATATTGTGGCGCCTTGCGCCCTCTATAGTTGCTTGCGATGGGATTGACCGAGACCTCCGGATCCGAGCCGTCGGTTGACGCGGCAGAAAAACCTGCGGGCTGGTGGGCGCGTTTGCGCGTCGGCCTGTCCGGCAAACTGCTGATGCTCACCATCCTCTTCGTGCTCGTCGCGGAAATCCTGATCTATGTCCCGCTGATCGCGAACTACCGCGTCAACTGGCTCAACGATCGTCTCGCCGCCGCGCACACCGCGGCCCTCGTGCTCGATGCCGCGCCGAGCGGCATGGTGCCGGAGACCCTCGCCAAACAGATCCTGGACTCCATCGGAGCCCGCGCCGTGGCGGCGAAGATGGGCAACCAGCGCCGTCTGCTCGCCTCCGCCGAACTGCCGTCGTCTGTTACCGACGACGTCGACATGCGCAATGTGACCTGGTGGCGCTCGATCAAGGAAGCTTTCGAGGTTTTGCTGTTCTGCCGCAGCAGCGATGTCATGCGCGTGATCGGGCCGGCGCCGATGGCCAAGGGCCAGTTCATCGAAATCGTTTTCGACGAGGCGCCGCTTTACAACGCGATGTTGAGTTTCTCCGTCAACATCCTTGTCGTTTCGCTGGCGATTTCGGCCTTCACGGCGATGCTGGTGTTCCTGGCGCTGCATTATCTCCTGGTGCGGCCGATGGAGCGCATCACCAGCAATATGGTGGCCTTCCGCGCCGATCCGGAAAATCCCACCCGCATTATCCGCCGCTCCCGCCGGAACGACGAAATCGGTACCGCCGAGGAAGAACTGGCGGAGATGCAGACCGAGCTCGCCTCGATGCTGCATCAGAAAAATCGCCTGGCCTCGTTGGGGCTCGCGGTCGCCAAGATCAACCACGATCTGCGCAATCTGCTGGCCTCGGCGCAATTGTTCTCCGATCAGCTCACAAGTCTGCCTGATCCGAAAGTGCAGCGCTTTGCGCCGAAGCTGATGCATGCGCTTGAACGCGCCATCGCGCTGTGTCAGTCGACGCTGTCTTATGGCAGGGCCCAGGAGACGGCACCGGACCGCCGCCAGATCGCCGTCGAGCCGCTGCTGGAAGACGTCCGCGAGGCGTTGGGACTCAGCATTGAAGTGCCAATCCGCTGGATCGTTTCCGTTGAGCGCGGTCTCACCATGGAAGCGGACGCCGATCAGATGTTCCGCGTCGTCGTCAATCTGGCACGCAACGCGGTGCAGGCGCTCGAAGCTCACGGCGCCCGCGATCCCGCACGCGACCAGATCCGCATCACCGGCCGGCGCGAGGGTAGCGTGGTTGCGATCGAGATTTCCGACACGGGCCCCGGCATCCCCGAGAGGGCTCGCCAGAACCTGTACAAAGCCTTTCAGGGCTCGACCCGTACAGGGGGCTCGGGGCTCGGGCTCGCCATTGCCGCCGAGTTGGTGCGAGCGCATGGCGGCGACATCGCGCTTGTCGAGGGCACCATGGGCGCGACGTTTCGCATCACGATCCCCGATGATGTAGATGAATTGCCCCATCGCCGGTCAGTGCGGGCGAGCGGTTGATCGCGGTCGTTAAGTTCCCCAAACCCGTTTACCCGGATTACTGAATAAGGGCACTCTCTGCCGATGGTGGCATCTCCCGCTGAGATCACCGAGGGCGCGGTCAAACGAGGCGCTTCGGCGGCGGGCTGCAATTGTCCTCACGAGGCTTGCCAAGGGGTGCCCAAGACGATAGCTAGTGCCCCGTCGCGGCCCGGCTCCGGGCCCGGCGGCATCAGCGCCCGTAGCTCAGCTGGATAGAGCACCAGACTACGAATCTGGGGGTCAGAGGTTCGAATCCTTTCGGGCGCGCCATCTTTTCAATGACTTAGCACCGGTCCGACCGTCCGCGTTACCGGATGTTACCGAGTGCGTTACCGAAAGCCGGTTTCGGGCCAGAGCGCCTTCCCAATCATCATCAGGGCGGCTCTCTTCACCACTCTGACCTGGATGAAATCCGCATTGTCGTAGCGCCAGACAACATCGTCGACGTGGTGGACCGCCCGGTTCCCGTCGTGAAGAGCGACGTGCGCGTCGATCTGCCTTATCCGCGCCACTACACCGTCAAGACGAGCTCCGACTTCTCGGCGTTGAAAGCGCGTCTTACTCGACGATCTGCCCTTCGCCCAAAGCGGCGGCCAGCTCCTGTTCCACCTCGTCAGCCGGCTCTACGAGCGCACTTCGATCATCGTCGCCCCAACCTCGACTTCGGGGAATGGCCTGCCGTCTTCGGCGACGCCAAGATGACGACAGCGCTGGTCGATCGGCTGACCCATCACTGCGATATAGTCGAAACTGGCAACGACAGTCGACGCTTCAAGAGCCGTGACGAAGATTACGCAAGTCGCGCTCGCGCCGTCTCCGCAACCCCGGTCAGCTCCGACAGCGCGAACGCTACCGTCAAAACTCGCTGTTCTAAGGGGTCAACATTGAACGTCGATTGACAGCGAATTCGGAGCCGCCGTTTGCTACCTGTATCCGGCTGCTTGCTAGCAAGCTAGCATCGCAAGCGGGCGAGGGAGCGGTGCGCTATTGCTGGCGCCACGAGTCGCCGAGGAGGTGCACCGGCAGGCAGCCGTTAACTCCGCTCGTGGGCCAGCTCTTGCGTCATGCCGCCGCAACCCACATTTTATCAGCGTTCGTGGCTTGCAGCGGTGGATGGCGACCAGCTGGCCATATCGCCCACATTTTGAGGACGCAAGCTTCTTTCCAGCGCGCCTTCGGCGCCCCCTGGGGTCTCAGGCCTGACTCGCGACAGCAAGACGCCTTTTCTGGGGCTCAAATTGACCAAGCCTCGGAAGTTGAACGCGTTTCATTCCTCAAAAAGGAAGAGCTAGACAGCAGGGTTCTACAGCGTGCTGTCATGACGCTCCGGGCGGTTTCGAGAGGCATGGAGGTCGAGCCACAGAATTCCACTCCCGCCAAGAGCGTTTGGAGCAATTCGGCTTCGGGTCACCTAACACCGCGGCCGAGAATGAAGGACACCGTCGTTGTCGAGCTGCCACCAATATTGACAGTCGCGGCGCGGCGGGCGTCGTCGACCTGCATGTCGCCGGCCCGTCCCGTCACCTGCCGGTGGGCATCGAGAAACATACGAACGCCGGTGGCGCCTACCGGGTGGCCGAGTCCGATCAGTCCGCCGCTGGGATTGACCGGAATGCGGCCGTTCTTTCGGATTGAGCCGTCCTCGACCGCCTTCCAGCTTTCGCCAGGCGCCGTGATGCCGGCATGGTCGATGATCATGTACTCAGTCATGGAGAAGCAGTCGTGCACTTCCATCAGATCGAGCTGATCGACGCCGTCAATGCCGGCGCGCGCGTAGGCATCCGTCAGCGCACCACGGACATGCGGCAGCACGTAGTCCTTATCCTTGCTGCGCGCGACCTTGTCGCTGAATCTCATGGTCGCGGTGCGATGGCCCCAGCCTTCGATCTTCGACAGATCATCTAGCGAAAGCCCGCGCGCCTTGGCATAATCCTCGGCAAAACGGCGCGAGGCGAGAAACACCGTGGCGGCGCCGTCGGTGACCTGGCCGCAATCCTGACGGCGAATGCGCCCCTCGATTACCGGGTTCTCGCTGTCGTCTTCGCTGAACGCGCGATTGCCGAAATTCCATTTGCGTGTCTGGGCGTTCGGGTTGACGCGCGCATTGTCGTAGTTGTTGCGTGCGATTTCGCCGAGATGCCGGTAGTTGACGCCATAGCGGCGGTCGTACTCGCCCAGCAGATCGTTGAACAGCGCCGGCCAGATGTAACGGGCGTCGGTGGCTTCCTCGCCCCGCCAGCAAGCGGCGCCGAGATGATCGGCGGCGACCTCGCCGGACACGTTGCGCATATATTCGACACCGACCACGCAGGCGCTGTCATAGCGGCCGGCCTCGATTTCCGCCGCCGCCGCCAGCAAGGCGATGCTGCCCGATGCGCAGGCCGCTTCGTGACGGCCCGACGGCACCCCGTCGAACTCCGGACGGATCGCCGCGAACATGCCGCCCAGCTGCGCCTGATTGCAGAACAGATCGGAAACGAAATTGCCGATATGGGCCGTCTCGATCTGCGACGCTTCGAGCCCGGTCGCCGCCAGGCCGGCCTCTACGGATTCCGACATCATGTCATAGATCGACTTGCCTTCGCGCGACCAATTGCGGGCGAAATCGGTTTGCGCGCCGCCTAGCATATAAACATCGGCCATTTTTGCCTCCTCGGTTTACGGTTTGTCGCGGCGATCATTTCAATGGCGAGAACGATGTGCCTTTCAGAATGACATCTTCCTGCGTCTGGATAAGCGGATAGAGCTTCTTGGCTGCATCTTTGAAGCGCGCGTCGCTGAACATCTTTTCTCGGCGCGCGTCGCGTTCGACGAAGCTCTCGTAAGCCCAGATGTGAATGATTTTGTTGAGCGGACCGATCTCGCTGGTGAAGTAGCCGACAAGATGGCCGAGATGCTCACGCTGTACCGGCAGCGCCTCGCGCTCGTAAATCTCCAGATATTCATGTGTCTTGCCCGGATAGAGCGTATAGGTTCGGAAGTCGTAGATCATGAGAATGTTACCTGCTGGGTGACGTCTAGGCGGGATTGGTCAGCACGATTTTTCCGATGACGTCCTGCGACAGCAGGGCCTCCATCGCCGGCACGAGTTCAGGCAGCGGGAAACGCGCGCCGATCTTAATCGGTAGTTTGCCGCCCGCCGCCAGTTCCAGGACTTCTTGGTTCATTGTCTCGAAATCTCCCGGATGATTGGTCATGAAATCACCCAGCCAGACGCCAAGCAGCGAAGCGTTCTTCAACAAAAAGCGGTTGACCTTGACCTCGGGAATACGACCGCTGGTGAAACCCATAACAATGATGCGGCCGTTACGCGCGAGACAGCGTACGCAGGCGTCGAAAACGTCGCCGCCGACCACGTCGAGAATGACGTCCGCGCCCTTGCCGCGGGTCAGGTCGAGGATCTGTTCGCGCAGGTCGCCCTCCGAACGGATAATAACTTCGTCGGCACCCGCTCCGAACGACGCCTCGCGTTTGGCCTTACTGCTCACCACCCCGATGACGCGCGCACCGAGCACTTTGGCAAGCCGCGTTGCCGCCAGCCCGACGCCACCGGCGGCACCGGTAATGACGAAGGTCTCGCCGGCTTTGAGATGGGCGCGGTACTTCAGCGCCAGATAGGCAGGCGAATAGGCCAAGCGGAACGTCGCCGCCTGCTCGAAATCCATCGACGAGGGTAGAACCGACAGCGTGTGCTCGTCGGTCGCGATCTGCTCGGCAAAAGCGCCGTAGTAATTCAGAAACGAGACGCGATCGCCAACCTTGGCACGCGTTACGGCATCGCCGACCTCGGTCACGACACCAGCGCCGCAGGCTCCCGGAATATAGGGCAACGGCGGCTTGAGCTGGTATTCGCCCTTCACCATCAGGATGTCCATGAAGCCGACCGACGCGACGCGGATGGCAACGCGCACCTGGTTCGGCTGCAAGACAGGGTCGGGAACCGTCTCGAAGGACATGTTCTCGATCGGACCGAACGCCTCGCAGCGAAACGCTCTCATCGCGCCGCTCCCGGCAGATTGCTGAGTCGAATGGTGCCGGCGGCCAGACCGTCGCGCACGATGTTGATGCCACCGGCGCGGACAATCCAGTCCAGACGATGATCGCGATACTGCCGCGGCCAGCGGCCTGACATCACCTTCTCGGTCGCCGAGCGGAAGTCGGCGATCTCGGCCTTTGCATCGACCAGGCAGCGCTGGAAGCCTGGCTGGGCCTTGGCGCGCTCGAACCATCGGCCCAGCGGCGTATCGACAGCCGGCGCGGCCTTGTAGAGCGACGCGGTCTGCATATAGGGCAGCACCGCCATGTCGCCCATGCCGTAAGCGTCACCGTTGAACCAGTCGCGGCCGCCGAGTTGCGATTCGAGCCAGGCAAAGAATGTTGCGAAGTCTGCACGTCCTTTGGCCAGGATGGCGTCCCCGAGTTCGCCGCTGGCTCGCTTGAACACCATGATCTCGGTAACGCCGAAAATGATGGCCTCGAGCTGCGAGTCGCACAGCGTCGCGATCATCCGCACCTTGGCGCGATCCACCGCGGATTTCGGCAACACCGGATTGTCCGGAAATTTGTCGTCGAGATATTCGACGATAATCGCGGAATCAAAGATCGCGGCGCCGTCATCGACCAGCACCGGCACTTCGCGTCGCGGGCTCACGTTGAGAAAGTCCGCCGGGGGATTGCCGAGATCGGGCACGATCCGCTCGAACGGCAAACCCTTGGCGACCAGCGCCATCTTCACTTTCTGCGCGAAGGGCGAGAGACCGGCATCGTACAACGTCAGCATGCTAACTTATCCTCCGTGCAAGGTTACTGAACCGGCCGCTCGTCGATGACCCACTCAGCCTTCAGCTTCTTGGCAAAGAGTCGGGCATCGAGTTGCGCCAGCGTCTCAAACAGAATGTTGTCGACGCTGACCTCAGTGTCGCGCAGCACATTGTGCCGAAGCGTGGTCGTCAGCGTTTCCTGGTCGACGTTCTCATGACAGGCGACAACGACCGTCAGCGTGTCACGCGACACCGGGTCGGACGGATCGCTCTTGCCTATCAGCACCTGGAATGACCGGATGCCTTGGGTACCACGCACCGCATCGGTCAGCCGCACCAGCTCGACGCGCGTGCCGCGGATCTTGGTTTCATCCTTGTCGGCACGCCAGATCGGCGTCACTAGACGCGGAATGGTGAAGCCACAGTGCGGGCAATCGCCCCACACCATGCCGCCCGACACATAGTCTCCAGTCCAGTAACGGAGGATCGCCGTGCCATGCCAGCCGATGTGGCTCCAGACGAACACGCCGGGCTTGCCGGCCTCGACCGGCTCCTTAGTATCGGGATCGAGAAGTTCTCCGAAAAATCCGACAGGGTCGAAATGCAGTTTGCCGGCCTCGCTGCATTCATAGAAGCCGCCGGTCCGCAATTCGGTTGAGCTCATGCCCTCGAGAACGGCGACATCTTCGCTGCCGAGCTGCCGGAACGCATCCTTGATCAGATCGCGATAGGCGTCCGTCACCGGCTCACCGACGCAATAGGCAACCTTGAAGCTCCCGATTGGCCCGATCTCCCCCGCCTCGCGCATGCGCACCGCCATGCGCAACCAGTGGATGAGGTAGGACGGCAGCGCGATGACTACCGCGAAATTGTCCTCGGCAGCGATGCGGATCTGCCGCTCGGTTGGCATCACCTTGCCGCCGAACGTATTGAAATTGGGCTGCCCCTCGAACAGCGGGATCAACATCGTGGCATAGATGCCGAGATGCGGCGCTGCCGGAAGGATGTTCAGCCACTTGTCGTTCTGGTGCAGCCGCTTGTTGATGCCGTACCACCAGGCGCCTGACCGCGCGAAGCGCTCGTAAAGATCGCTGTGGGTGTAGCCGCTGACGATGGCCTTTCCGGTCGTGCCGCCGGACATCTGAAAATGTATCGGACGCCAGTCGCGCAGAAACTGTTCACGCACGCGCTCCGCTTCCGGACGCATGCCGAACAGATCGCGCCAGTTTCCCTCCGCGGCGCGCTGCTGGTAGATCGCCATCAGTTCGGGCGATGCTTCGTCGGCATCATGCGTGTCGCCGGCGCCTGGATAGCGCGGCATCACGGTGAAGTCATTGAGGTTGTCGACAATGATTGACTTGGTCGTCAGCGGAATGCGCCGGAAGTCGTCATAGGAGCGGATGCCGTCGGCAGAGATGTCGAGCTGGCGGAACAGCCTTCGGTAATAAGGATGATAACGCGCGATCGTCGTGTTGAGATAGGTCAGCAGGCGCGCAAAGGAGCGCGCCTGCTGCTCGGCCGGCGCCATGCCAGAGAACAGAATCTCTGGGCCAAGCGGCTCGGAGATTCCGTTCATCGGCTGCGCGCCGGACATCATGCGATTGCCGTGCATGCTTACTTCACGAGCGGGCAGCTGCCCGCGGCGACCGGTCGGAACGCCGCGTCGGGCTCGATGGTCTGCACCACATTGTAGTAGTCCCAAGGCTCCTTCGATTCTTCAGGCGACTTGACCTTGAACAGATAGATCGGATGGAGCTTGCGGCCGTCGGCGCGGATCGAGCCCTTGCCGAACAGCGGATCGTCGGTCGGCATGGCCTTCATGGCGTCGACAACGGTCTTGCCATCATCGCTGTTAGTTTTCTCGACCGCCTTGGCGTAGTGCAGAATGCTGGCATAGACGCCAGCCTGGATCATGTCGGGATGAACGCCGCGATTGCGTTTGGCGAGGGCTTCCGAGAACTTGCGCGTTTCTGCATTGCGGTTCCAGTAGAACGCGCCGGTGAACATCAGGCCCTGAGCGGCTTTGAGACCAACGGCGTGAATGTCCGGGATGGTGATCAACAGGCCCACAAGCTTTTGGCCGCCACGCGTAATGCCGAATTCGGCCGCCTGCTTGATGGAGTTTGCCGTGTCGGCGCCGGCATTGGCGAGGCCGATTATTTCGGCCCTCGAGCTTTGCGCCTGGATGAGGAATGAGCTGAAGTCATTGGTGTTCAGCGGATGACGAACCGAGCCGATCACCTTGCCGCCATTGGCTTCGACCAGGGCGCCAGCATCGCGCTGCATGGCGTGACCGAAGGCATAGTCAGCCGTGAGGAAGTACCACCGCTTGCCGCCCTCGGCGACGACGGCCTTGGCGGTGCTGTTGGCGAGGGCCCAGGTGTCATAGGTCCACTGCACGGTCGTGGGTGAGCACTTAGAGCCCGTCAGATCGGACGAGGCCGCGCCGGAGATCAGAATAGCCTTGCCGCGCTCGCGAGCGATTTCATTGACCGCTAGCGCAACGGCCGAGTTCGGCAGATCGACAATGACGTCGACGCCTTCGGCATCGAACCAGCGCCGGGCGACGCCGGCGCCGATGTCAGCCTTGTTCTGATGATCGGCGAAAACGAGTTCGATCGGCTTACCGGCGATCTTGCCGCCAAGCTTCTCGATGGCCATTTTCGCGGCCTCGACCGAGCCCGCGCCGGTCACATCGGAGAAGACGCTCGACATGTCGGTGAGGACGCCGATCTTGACGACATCACCGCTAATCTCCGCCTGACTGATCCCGGCGCTGCCCAAAAGCAGCGCGGCCGCCAACGTCTTCGTCACAATACGCTTCATGTTTCTCTCCCTGGGTATTCAGCCTTTTGTATCTTCTAGTCAGCTTGTCGTGAGCGCCTGATCGGTCACCGCGCGCCCTCCGAGGCGCGCGGTTATGCGTGCTCCGATCGTTTTCACCAGTCGCCCTATTTTTTCGATTCGCGCTGCGGTGTAGCGTTGCTCGATGCCGCCGACGCTGATGGCGCCGACCAGTCCCTGCGGATCGAAAATGGGCGCTCCGACCGCGACCACGTAGTCAAAGGCGTCCTGATTGCCGATGGCGTAGCCGCGCGCCCGCGTCTCCATCATGCAGCGACGTAAAGCTGCCTTGGTCACGAGAGTGCGCGCCGTCCGGCGCGGCAGCGGGTTCGATAACACCTGCTCCGCGACGTCATTGGTCGAAAAGCTGAGCAGCGCCAGCGGACCACCGCCGCAATACAACGGCAGGCGCCCGCCTTCCGATACGCCCGAGACACGAACCGGATAATCGCCGTCGAAACGCTGCACGCAGAGCGCGGTGCCATCGTCGAGGACATGCAGCAGGACCGAGTCGCCTGTTTCTTTGGCGAGCTTTTCGAGATCCTCGCGGCAGGCGTCGCGGAGCGACGTTGCGCCGAGATGCAGCCGTGCGAAGGAGATCAGTTCTGGGCCGACGCTATAGCGGCCGCTGGCCTCGTCCTGCACTAGAAAGCCTTCTGAGACCCAGGTCGCAAGAAAGCGGTGGCAAGCCGTCTTGGACAGATCCAGGCGCTCGACGACGTCGCTCAGAGTCAATGAGCGACCGGGCTCGCGAAACAGCCGGAGGATACCGACCGCGCGGCGCACTGAAAGGCTTTCTCCCTTGTCCATCGCATGTTCCGATTATCGGAATTCTGTTCTGATATTGAAACGCTAGACGCGCGCCCGGCGCCTTGTCAATGCATGAGCCAGGTTGCGCTGCGCTCAGCGCACGCTTCGGGCAACGTCGTTCTGTCGATCCGCTATGAATCTGAAAAGACAAGGTTGCCATCATGACCGGAAAAAACGGAGGCCTGTAGTCACCACGGTCATTGCAGCCTTTGAGGCCCGGTGAGCTTGACGCTGCGATTGGCGCGGTGCCCAAGCTATGAAGCTATCGATAGCGGCTGCCTGCTGCCACGCGCAAGAACGCCGCTGGCGCTATCGGCATTCGTCTTGCGGCTTTCTGGCGTCAGATCCAGTTCGACAGTCCCGCAGGAGCCAGCAAGCCATGACCGAGACGTTTTTCGTCGCCTTCGACTACGAGGTCATTCGCCTCCACCGCTACGGCGGCACTGGATTGCTGAGCCTGCGACGCGATACGATCGCCGTCGAAGTCATGACGCTTCGTAAGGCCGACCTGCCGGTGGCTCACCGAGTGCGCGATCATCGAGGCCTGGGCCGGGGGCATCATTCCATCCTCCGCCACAACGAACGGCTGTGGTGGCTGCTAGTGGACAGCAGCTACTCTTGGGATATCAAGATGGAGCGGGATCTATTGCAGGCATTGCGCGCAGGCAGATCGGACCTGTTCTTGCGATTGCCGCTCGACCGTCACTTTGCCGGGCGCAACATCCATCTCGTCCGCCATGGGCGGACGAAACGCTTGCAAACGTCGACCGCGGCACCGACGACTTCGTGATCGTCGACGATGGGCTCTACGTCGCCGGTGGCGCGCCACTGCTCGCCGAATTGTCTGGCACCATTCGCATCGCCAGTACTGGGCACAACCGTGGCGTTCCGTCGGCGACCGGCAGCCTTCGGGTCAGAGCCGCCAACGGACATGCCGGCGGCCTGGATCATGTATTTCGCGCTTCGCGACTTCGTGCGCTTCTTCGGAGAAGCTAAACTGCGACCCGTCGCCGTGAGCGAATGCCTCAAGGATGTGCGCTGGACGCTCGACCTCGCGTCGCCGCCTCTTAGGCACCTGTCGCCGGAGGATGCGATGGTCTTGCTGAGCGACGCGGAAGAGGAGGCCCTGGCGTGAATTGGGTGCAGCCATTTGCCGCCGGGTCCGGCTGCTTGCTAGCGAGCTAGCAACGCAAGCGGGTCAAGGGCCGGCGCGTTGCCGCCGGCGCCAGGGGGCGGGCCGAGGAGGCGGGGGCCACCGGCAAGCTGTCGTTAACTGACGTCTTGGGCCAGCTCTTGCGTCTTGCCGCTAGAACTTCCATTGTACCTGCACTTGTACCAGCGTTGTCGCTACGCCCTTGGAAGTGCCCGTGAAGTCGGCACGAGGATAAATAGGCGAAGAGTTCCTCCCTCTCCGTCGGCGATCCATTCGAATTCTACGGAAGCAGGAAGGCTCCAGGAGCTTTTCGGTAAGCCGAGGGATTTTCCGGGCCTCAAGCTCCAATTGTTGCCGCTTCCAGCAAGCGCTTACGGTAACGAACCTTAATGATTTCAATGGTCGACCCCAGACTACGAATCTGGGGGTCAGAGGTTCGGGTCCTTTCGGGCGCGCCATCTTTTCAATGACTTAGCAGGGATTGGACCACCCGCGTTACCGCAAGCCGGCTCCGGCTCAGAGCGCCCTCGCGATCCCGATCGGCGCGCCTGCCCGTCGGACGACGGCAAACGCGGTGGCCAGAAGTCGCACCCATCCGCGAACCAAGGTCACGTTAACGCGCGTTCGTGGCCGCTACCTCGGGGTGGCATGATTGTTGCTGCGACCCAGCCAGAAAATGCGCCTCGCATGATGCTTGCCGGCGCCCGGCAAAAGGCCGCCGCGGCCTGGTCGAAGGGGCCATGGAATGGGTCTTGCATGATGGTCATTCGAGACCGAAGGGCTTTTAGCGCGGCGGTCGCGCAACGCGCCGTCGTTTCGGAGATCGTGTCTGTGCCGGAAAGCCGGAAAGGTCCAGATGCCGCGACGCAGCCGCAAGGCGGCGCGCAGGGGGGGCTGCGCGATTCATCGCTCAAGATCATCATTGTCGATGAAAGCCCGATCCGCGCCGCGATTCTGGAGGACGGCTTGCGCGAGGCGGGTTTCGTCCAGGTCCAGCGTATCGACGAGACGCGCAATCTGCTGGCACGCATCTACGCGCTCGATCCGGACGTCATCCTGATCGATCTGGAAAACCCGAGCCGCGACGTGCTCGAGCAGATGTTTCAGATGAGCCGCATCGTGAAGCGGCCGATCGCGATGTTCGTCGACCACAGCGACGCCGCCTCGATCCAGGCCTCCGTCGATGCCGGCGTCTCGGCCTATATCGTCGGCAATTTGCAGAAGGACCGCATCAAGACCATCCTCGATCTCTGCATATCGCGTTTCAACGCCTTCTCGCGGCTGCAATGCGAACTCGACGAGGCCAAGGGCGCGCTGGCGGAGCGCAAGATCATCGACCGCGCCAAGGGCATACTGATGAAGGCCAAGGGCCTCACCGAAGAACAGGCCTACGCGCTGATGCGCAAGACTGCGATGAACGAGAACAAGAAGATCGCCGAGATCGCCCAGTCCGTGATCACGGCGGCGGAGCTGTTCAAATGAAGGCCAACCTGCGCATCGGCTATATCCCGCTGATCGACGCCACGCCCATCCTCGTCGCTGTCGACCACGGTTTCGCGGAGGCCGAAGGGCTCGACGTCGAGCTCGTGCGCGAGGTGTCGTGGTCCAATGTGCGCGACAAGCTCAATCTCGGCCTGTTCGATGCCGCGCATATGCTGGCGCCGCTGCCGATGGCGTCGAGCCTCGGCATCGGTCATGTGAAAGTGCCGCTGATCGTGCCTTTCACGCTGGCGCTCAACGGCAACGCCATCACGGTGTCGCCGGCGCTGTATGCCGAATTGTCCCATGTCGTCGACGGCGATCTGACCGACCCGCGCGTGTCGTCGCGCGCGCTGCACCGCGTCGTCGCCGACCGCAAGGCGCGCGGCGTGCCGCTCGTGAATTTCGGCATGACCTTCCCGTTCTCCAATCACAATTATCAGCTCCGTTTCTGGATGTCGGCGGGCGGCGTCGATCCGGACGAGGACGTACAGATGGTGGTGCTGCCGCCGCCATACATGGTGGACAGCCTCACCAGCGGGCATGTCGATTGCTTCTGTGTGGGCGCGCCGTGGAATTCAGTCGCGGTCGATAACGGCGTCGGCCACATCCTGCATTTCGGCCGCGACATCGTGCGCCGCATGTCGGAGAAGGTGCTGGCGGTTCGCGACAACTGGGCCGGCGACAATCCGGATACCTTGTCCGCTCTTATCCGCGCATTGGCGAAGGCGGCGGCCTATGCCGAGGACCCGGCTCATCTCGGCGCGGTGTGCGAGTCCATCGGTCGGCGCATCGGCGCAACACCGGAGATAATCTCGCGCACGCTCAAGGGTGTGCTCAAGGTCACGGCGGACGGCCAGACCCGGAGCAGCGACGAATACATCCTTCTGGAGCGCCGCGGCGCCAATCGTCCCGACAAAGCCCATGCCGCCTGGATGTACGCCGATATGGTGCGCTGGCGTCAGGCGCCGCTGACCGACGACTTGCGTCTCGTCGCCGAAAACACCTTCCGCCCTGATCTCTACGACCACGCGCTGGGGCATCCGCCGTCGCTGGACGTCATCGATCCGCTGGATCGCGTCGGCGCGTTTTACGGGCCCGATTTCGTCGCCTCCGGCATCGCCGGGCACCTCGAAGCCTGGCATCTGCGGCACAACGGAAGGCCGCGCCTGCACGTCGTCCGCTGATCGGGCCGGCTTTTCCGCATTGCACAAAAAGGCAGCAAGCCTGAGCCTCAGGCGGGCAGGGGTGCCATCTGCGGTTCAAGCTCAAACAAGCAACTCATTGAATTATATATTCTTTTCCGAATTTTCGGCTCTGGCACGCGTTTTGAATAGGTGTAACTGACAAGCCCGGCCCGTGAGCGCCGCGCTTGGGTCCAATGAGGGGCCAACGGGCAACGCCGCTGTCTTCGGTTCGCGCTTAAAGCGCGGCTGGGAGACTGCGGCTTTTTTTATGCCCGAGCGCCGACGACCAATGACGTCTCGCGACGAATTCAAGCGACTTGGGCCGGGGATCCGCAACAGCAACAGGGATGATGAGGACAATGACGACGAAGCACACCATGACCGGCCGCAAGTTAAATCGCCGAACGTTCCTCAAGGCCGGCGCCTCGACAGCCGCGCTGATCGGCGCGATCGGTACGCAGTTTCCGTTCGGAGTCCACGTTGCCGAGGCCGCCGGTCCGGAAACCACCAAGGCGATCCTCGGTTACATCGCGCTGATGGATGCTTCGCCGCTGGTGATCGCCAAGGAGAAGGGCATCTTCGCCAAATACGACATGCCGAATGTCGAGGTCGCCAAGCAGGCCTCGTGGGGCGCGACGCGCGACAACATGGTGCTGGGCGGCGAAGCCAACGGCATCGATGGCGCGCACATCCTCACCCCGATGCCCTACCTCATCTCGGCCGGCAAGGTGACGCAGAACAATGTGCCGACGCCGATGTACATCCTTGCGCGCCTCAATCTCGATGCGCAGGCGATCTCTGTCGCCAACGAATACAAGGACCTCAAGGTCACGACCGATGCTTCGCCGTTGAAGGCCGCCTTCGCCAAGAAGATCGCCGACGGCAAGAAGGTCAGCGTCGCCATGACATTCCCGGGCGGCACCCACGATTTGTGGATCCGCTATTGGCTGGCCGCCGCCGGCATCGATCCCGACAAGGACGTCTCGACCATCGTCGTGCCGCCGCCGCAGATGGTGGCCAACATGAAGGTCGGCAACATGGACGCGTTCTGCGTCGGCGAGCCGTGGGGCGAACAGCTCGTCAATCAGAATATCGGCTTCTCGGCCTGCTCGACCGGCGAGATCTGGGCCAAGCATCCGGAAAAGGCGCTCGGCATGCGTGCCGCCTGGGTCGACAAGAATCCGAACGCCGCCAAGGCCCTGCTCACCGCCGTGATGGAAGCGCAGCAGTGGTGCGACAAGCCGGAAAACCGCCAGGAAATGTCGGAGATCGTCGGCAAGCGCCAGTGGTTCAATGTGCCGGTCGCGGACATCATCGGCCGCGCCAAGGGCGACATCAATTACGGCAATGGCCGTGTCGAGAAGGGCACCAAACAGTTCATGAAGTTCTGGCAGGACCACGCGTCCTACCCGTTCAAGAGCCATGACACCTGGTTCGTCACAGAAGATATCCGCTGGGGCAAATTCGAGCCGACGACCGACATCAAGGCCATGGTCGACAAGGTGAACCGTGAAGACCTGTGGCGCGATGCCGCCAAGTCGATGGGGGTCGCGGCAGCCGACATTCCGGCCTCGCCGTCGCGCGGCAAGGAAACCTTCTTCGACGGCAAGGTCTTCGATCCCGAAAATCCCGGCGCCTATCTCAAGAGCCTGAGCATCAAGCGCATCGAAGCCTGAGCACGCACAGGGTCGCTCGGCAACGAGCGGCCCGTCACTATTCTGGAAATGGAGCACCCGCGCGATGAACATGCCTTTGGCCAAATCCGATATGTCGGCCAGCATCCCCGCAGCACCGGCCGCACCGGCAACGGCGAAGGTCCTTGCGCTACCGTCGCGGCAGACGCCGTTCAACGCGCGGATGCTTGCCGCGCTTGGCCGCTTCGCCACCGCGGTGCTGCCGCCGCTGGTGATGCTGCTTCTGCTGCTGACGGTGTGGGAGATCCTCTGCTCCCGCCCCGGCGCGACATTGCCGGCGCCGAGCAAGATCTGGACTGAAGCGCACGACCTCATCGTCGATCCGTTCTTCCGCAACGGACCGCAGGATATCGGCCTCGGCTGGCGCGTGCTGATCTCGCTTCAGCGTGTCGCGATCGGCTACGGCTTCGCCGCATTGATCGGCATCGCGCTCGGCACGCTGATCGGCCAGTCGGTCTGGGCGATGCGCGGCCTCGATCCGATCTTCCAGGTGCTGCGCACGATTTCGCCGCTGGCGTGGCTGCCGATATCGCTGGCCGCGTTCCGCGACAGTCAGCCTTCGGCGATCTTCGTCATCTTCATCACGGCGGTGTGGCCTATCATCATCAACACGGCGGTCGGCATTCGCAACATTCCGCAGGATTACCGCAACGTCGCCGCGGTGCTGAAGCTCAATCACCTCGAGTTCTTCTACAAGATCATGATCCCGTCGGCGGCGCCCTACATCTTCACGGGGCTGCGCATCGGCATCGGCCTGTCATGGCTTGCCATCGTTGCCGCTGAAATGCTCACCGGCGGCGTCGGCATCGGCTTCTTCATCTGGGATGCCTGGAACTCGTCGCGGCTGCCCGACATCGTCGTCGCGCTCGTCTACATCGGCGTCATCGGCTTCGTGCTCGATCGCCTCGTCGCCGCCATCGCCGGCATCATTACCCGTGGCACGTCCGTAAGCTGAGGGAGGGCATCACCATGCGCCCGTTCTGCAAGATCGATCACGTCGACAAGGTATTCACCCGCGGTTCGACTTCGACCCGCGTGCTGAAGGACATCACTTTCGAAGTCACGAAAGGTGAGTATGTTTCGCTTATCGGTCATTCCGGGTGCGGCAAGTCCACTTTGCTCAATATCGTCGCCGGCCTGACCAATGCGACGACCGGCGGAGTTTTGATTGACGGCGTCGAGGTCAATGAGCCGGGTCCGGATCGCGCCGTGGTGTTCCAGAACCACAGCCTGCTGCCGTGGCTGACGGTCTACGAGAATGTACGGCTCGCGGTCGACAAGGTGTTCGGGAAGGGCAAATCCCGTGCCGAGCGGGACGAATGGACCCTGCACAATCTCGAACTGGTGCAGATGACTCACGCCAGGGACAAGCGCCCGTCCGAAGTCTCCGGCGGCATGAAGCAGCGCGTCGGCATTGCCCGCGCGCTGGCGATGGAGCCGAAAGTTCTGCTGCTCGACGAGCCATTCGGCGCGCTCGATGCGCTCACCCGCGCACGTCTGCAGGACACGGTGATGGCGTTGCACCAGAAGCTCGGCAACACGGTGATGATGATCACGCACGACGTCGACGAGGCCGTGCTGCTGTCCGATCGCATCATCATGATGACCAACGGCCCGGATGCCGAAATCGGCGAGATCCTCACCATGCCGATGGCGCGGCCGCGCAAGCGCCTCGAATTGGTCAGCGATGCGGCATTCCTCGCCTGCCGCCAGCGCGTGCTGGAATTCCTCTACGAGCGCCATCGTTTCGTCGAAGCGGCGGCTTGATTTTCGAGAGAAGACTATGAGCGAACCGCTCGTCATCATCGGCAACGGCATGGCCGCGGCGCGGCTGGTCGAGGAGCTCAACAAGCGGGCCCTCGGCCGTTACGCCGTGGCCGTGATCGGTGACGAGCCGCGGCTGGCCTATAATCGCGTGCTGTTGTCCTCGGTGCTGGCGCGCGAAGTGTCGCGCGGCGATATCGAGCTGAAATCCGCCGACTGGTGGCGGGCCCATGGCGTGACATTGCTCTACGGACATCGCGCCGTGTCGATCGACGCCGATATTCGCCGCGTCAAGCTGGCCAATGGCGCGACCTTGCCATACGGCAAGCTGGTGCTGGCGACCGGCTCGAAGGCGATCCGCCTCAATGTGCCGGGCATGGACATGCCCGGCGTCGTCACCTTCCGCGATCTTGCCGATGTGGCCTCGATGGAGCTGGCGGCGAAGGCGCACAAGCAGGCGGCCGTGATCGGCGGCGGCCTGCTCGGCCTTGAGGCTGCTTACGGCCTGGCGAAAGCCGGCATGCAGGTGTCGGTCATTCATCTGATGGAGCGGCTGATGGAGCGCCAGCTCGATCCGCACGCCTCAGCGATGCTGAAAGCCGCCGTCGAGGCGAAGGGCATCGCCGTGCATCTCAACGCCGAGACCGCGGCCATCAAGGGAGAGCGCCGCGCGAACAAGGTGCTGCTCAAGGACGGCCGCGACATTGGCGCTGACCTCGTCGTTGTCGCCGCCGGCATTCGCGCCAATAGCGATCTTGCTGCGACGGCGGGCCTCGCGATCAATCGCGGCATCACCGTTGACGATCATCTGCGGACCAGCCGCGCCGATATCTACGCTATCGGCGAATGCGCCGAGCATCGCGGCACGTGCTACGGCCTCGTCGAGCCGGCTTACGAACAGGCCCGCGTGCTCGCGGGGCATCTCGCGGAGCAACAGGTCGCCTACGAAGGCAGCGTGCTGGCGACCAATCTCAAGGTCTCCGGCGTCAGCGTCTATTCGGCGGGCGAGTTCATGGGCGCGCCCGGCACCGACAACATCGTACTCAGCGATCCCGGCCTCGGCAGCTACAAGAAGCTCGTGTTCAAGGCCGATAAGCTCGTCGGCGCAGTGCTGTTCGGTGATACGGCCGATGGTCTCTGGTACTCCGACCTGATCAGGACGGGCGCGCCGATCGGCGCGATCCGTGGCGATCTGGTTTTCGGCCGCGCGCTTGCCGAGCGGTCGCCGCCGAAGGCTGAATCAAAACCAGTTCTCAAAGATCTGGCGGCGTGAGATGCGAAAGCGCGCTCACTCATTGTCGCTGTCATTCCGGGGCGCGAGCACTAGCGAGCGAACCCGGAATCCAGCGTCAGATTTCGGGTTGCCCGGCTGGATTCCGGGTTCATGCGCTGCGCGCATGCCCCGGAATGACAGGGTGAGCTGATGTCCAGCGACTTCTCACCCGACCAGAAGCGCTATCTCGAAGGCTTCGCCTCCGGCCTCACGGCGGCGCGCGCCGCGCGCGGCACTATGCCGAAAGGCGGCGCCGAAGCCGCCGGCCCCGATGCCATTCACATCAAGGCGCAGGACGCGACCGTCGCGCGCGGCGGCAAACTGACCGATCAGGAGAGGATCAAGCGCGAGCAGCATCCGTTCGATGCCTATGGCCGGCTCAAGGATCAGGCGAGGAAGAACGAGGCACCGAAGGCCGCCGATAATTTCCGCTGGCGCTATTACGGGCTGTTCTATGTCGCGCCGGCGCAGTCGTCGTACATGTGCCGCCTGCGCATTCCGAACGGTATTCTCAAGCACTGGCAACTCGCCGGGCTGGCCGATCTCGCCGATCGCTGCGCCGGGCCCTATGCGCACGTGACGACGCGCGCCAATCTCCAGATCCGGGAGATCGAGCCGAAGAATGCCGTCGAGGTGGTCGAGGGCATCATGGAACTCGGTCTCGGCTCGCGCGGCTCCGGCGCCGACAACATCCGCAACGTCACCGGCTCGCCGACCGCGGGCATCGATCCGCAGGAACTGCTCGACACGCGGCCTTATGCGCGCGAGTGGCATCACCACATCCTCAACGAGCGCGCGCTGTATGGCCTGCCGCGCAAGTTCAATGTCGGCTTCGACGGCGGGGGCCGGATTCCCGTGCTGGAAGACACCAACGACATCGGCTTCCAGGCTGTCGAGGTGAAGGACGGCTTCGGTGTTGCGCCGGGCGTCTATTTCCGCCTCGCGCTCGGTGGTATCACCGGCCACCGCGATTTCGCCCGGGATACCGGCGTCATCCTGAGGCCGGAGGAGGCGACGGCGATCGCCGACGCCATCGTCCGCGTCTATATCGAGCACGGCGACCGCACCGACCGGAACAAATCGCGCCTCAAATACGTGCTCGACGCCTGGGGTTTCGAGAAGTTCCTCGCGCATGTCGAGGAAAAGCTGAGCCGCAGGCTCACTTACGTGCCGGCCGGCGCCCTCGCGCCGCGCCCGGCGTTCGACCGCACCGCGCATATCGGCGTGCATCCGCAGAAGCAGGCGGGGCTGAACCGGATTGGCGTTGTTTTTCCGGTCGGCAAGATGACGACCGACCAGATGCGCGGCCTCGCCAGCGTTTCGCAGTCCTTCGGTGACGGCGATATCCGTCTCACGGTGTGGCAGAACCTGCTGATCTCCGGCGTGACCGATGCGCGTGTGGCCGATGCCGTTGCCGCTATCGAAGCACTCGGCCTCAAGACCTCGGCGACGCCGATTCGCGCCGGGCTCATTTCCTGCACCGGCGCGACCGGCTGCCGTTTCGCTGCCGCGCACACCAAGGAGGATGCCGAGAAGATCGCGGAATATTGTGAGCCGCGCGTGCGGCTCGATAGTCCGGTGAACATCCATCTCACCGGCTGTCATCATTCCTGCGCGCAGCATTACATCGGCGATATCGGCCTGATCGCCTGCAAGATCGACATGGGCGAGGATGCCGACGCGGCGATGGGCTACCACGTTCTCGTCGGCGGCGGTTATGGCCCGGATGCGGCCATCACGCGCGATCTTTACCGCGATGTGAAGGCGCAGGATGCGCCGCGCACCGTCGAGCGCATGCTGAAGGGCTATTTGGCGCATCGTGACGGCGACGAGACGTTTCTCGCTTTCTCGCGCCGTCATGAGGTCGAGGCGTTGCAGGCTTTGTTCAAGGCGGAGCACGGCGAATGACGCAGAACGTGCCATCGCCGCTTCCGATGCTGGTGCCGGAAACCGCGCCCTTCAACGACGAACAGCGCAACTGGCTGAACGGCTTCTTCGCCGGGCTGATCGCGCTCGACTCATCGGGCGTTACACCGCTGTCGGCCGATCAGGCAGCGGCCTTGCTCGGTGGCGCGCCGGGCGTGGTGAATGCAGAAGATGATGACGGCGACGCGCCGTGGCACGACCAGTCGCTGCCGATCGCGGAGCGCATGAAGCTGGCCGAGGACAAGCCGCTACGCTGGAAAATGATGGCGGCGATGGCGCAGCAGGATTGCGGCCAGTGCGGCTATGACTGCAGGAACTACTCGGGTGCCATCATGTCGGGCGCCGAGACGCGGCTGAACCTGTGCGCGCCGGGCGGCAAGGAAACCGCCCGCATGGTGAAGGCGCTGTTCGAGCAGATCGGTGATACGCCGAAGGGTGACGCCGCGCCCGCTGCGAAGGCGCATGCCGAGCCCGCCCCTGCGCTCGGCACTTCGCGCGACAATCCATCGACGGCGAAAGTGCTGTCGCGCCGCAAGCTCAACAAAGAAGGTTCCGCGAAGGAGACGTGGCATGTCGAGATTGATCTGTCGGGATCGGGCATCGCTTACGAGGTCGGCGATGCCTTCGGCCTGTTTCCGCACAACGACCCGGAGTTGGTGAAGCAGGTGATGGCCGCGCTCGGTGCGCCGCCGGACAGCGATATCGGCGGCCGCACCTTGCGGCAGGTGCTGACCGACAGCGTATCGCTGTCGCCGGCGCCGGACATGCTGTTTCAACTGTTTTCCTACATCACCGGCGGCGACAAGCGGAAGAAGGCGCGGGCACTGGCGACCGGCGAGGATCCCGACGGCGATGCCGCGACGTTGGATGTGCTCGCTGCGCTGGAGAAGTTCTCAGGTTCGGCGCCCGATCCGGAAGCCTTCATCGAATCGCTCAATCCGCTGCAGCCGCGACTCTATTCCATCTCGTCATCACCGAAGCCGGACCCGAATCGCGTTACGCTCACTGTCGACACGGTGCGTTACACGATCAGGAACCGCCAGCGCCTCGGCGTCTGCTCGACCTTGCTGGCCGAGCGCATCGATCCCGGCGCCATCCTCAAGGCCTATGTGCAGAAGGCCCATGCCTTCGCGCTGCCGGCCGATGGCAACACGCCGATTATCATGATCGGGCCCGGTACCGGCGTCGCGCCGTTCCGCGCCTTTTTGCATGACCGGCTCGCCGACAAGGCGCCGGGCCGCAACTGGCTGTTCTTCGGGCACCAACGCTCCGCCAGTGACTTCTTTTATGAGGACGAACTGAAGGCGATGCGCGCGTCCGGTTTCCTCACGCGTCTGTCGCTGGCCTGGTCGCGCGATGGCGACACCAAGACATATGTCCAGGACCGCATGCGCGAGAACGGCCGCGACGTTTGGGCTTGGTTGAACGACGGCGCACATGTCTATGTTTGCGGCGACGCCAAGCGCATGGCCAAGGATGTGGAGCTGGCGCTGGTCGACATCGTTGCGCAGCACGGCGGCAAATCGGGCGAAGACGCGGTGCTGTTCGTCGCTGATCTGAAAAAGAAGGGCCGCTACCAGCAGGACGTGTACTGATGAACGCGCCGGCGCAGCATTTGCCCAACGTGCGCACGGCCTGCCCCTATTGCGGCGTTGGCTGCGGCGTATTGGCTAAACCCGATGGTCGTGGCGGCGCGGCGATCGCGGGTGATCCGGAGCATCCGGCCAATTTCGGCCGGCTGTGTTCGAAAGGCTCGGCGCTGGGCGACACGCTGGGTCTGGAGACGCGGCTGCTACACCCGATGCTGCGCGATGGCGATGCGATGCAGCGTGTGGGCTGGGACGACGCGCTGGACCATGTCGCCGACAATCTGTCGTGCAGCATCATCAAGCATGGCCCGGACTCGGTGGCGTTCTATCTGTCCGGGCAATTGCTGACCGAGGACTACTACGTCGCCAACAAGCTGATGAAAGGCTTCATCGGCTCGGCGAATGTCGACACCAATTCGCGGCTGTGCATGGCGTCTTCCGTCGCCGGCCATCACCGCGCCTTCGGCGCAGACACGGTGCCGGGCAGTTACGCCGATCTCGACGCGGCCGATCTCATTGTATTGGTTGGCTCCGACGCGGCATGGTGTCATCCGGTGCTGTACCGGCGCATGATGGCGAACAAGCGTGAGCGCGGCGCAAAGCTGGTCGTTATCGATCCGCGCCGCACCGCGACAGCGGAAGAGGCCGATCTGTTCCTCTCCGTCGCGCCGGGCATGGACGCAGCTTTGTTCTGCGGCCTGCTGGTGCATCTCGCCGGAACACAGGCTTTCGATTTCGCCTATATCGACACCTATACGACAGGCCTTGCCGAGGCGCTGACGCGCGCCAAACAGATCGCGCCGGATGTGGCGGCGACGGGAAGGCTGACGGGTCTTGGCGTTGCCGAAGTTGCGAAGTTCTTCGATTTGTTCACGGCGACGGCGAAAGCCGTCACGTGTTTCTCGCAGGGCGTCAATCAGTCGGCGCAGGGCACCGACAAGGTGACCTCGATCATCAATTGCCATCTGGCGACGGGTCGCATCGGCAAGCCGGGCATGGGGCCGTTCTCGCTCACCGGACAACCCAATGCAATGGGCGGACGCGAGGTTGGAGGTCTTGCCAATCAACTTGCGGCGCACATGAATTTCGGGCCGGAAGACATCGACCGGGTCGGCCGCTTCTGGAACGCCAAAGCGATGGCGCGGCGCGAGGGGCGCAAGGCCGTCGACATGGTCGACGCCATTTCCCGCGGCGAAATCAAGGCGTTATGGGTGATGGCCACCAACCCGGCGGTGTCGCTGCCAAATGCGCGCCATGTGCGCGAGGCGCTGGGCAAACTCGATCTGCTGGTCGTTTCCGAGAACGTCGCCGGCAACGACACCATCCGGACCAATGCCCATGTGCTGCTGCCGGCCGCCGCCTGGGGCGAAAAGGACGGCACGGTGACCAATTCCGAGCGCCGCATCTCGCGCCAGCGCACCTTTCTGCCCCTGCCGGGCGAGGCACAGCCGGACTGGTGGATCGTGTCGCAGGTGGCCCGGCGCATGGGCTTTGCCGAGGCCTTCGCCTACCGGAGCGCCGCCGACATCTTCCGCGAACACGCGGCGCTGTCCGCATTCGAAAACGAGGGTACACGCGATTTCGACATCGGCGGTCTGAAAGACATCAGCGACGCCGCGTTCGATGCGCTCAAGCCGGTGCAATGGCCGGTGCGTTCGGCCTCGCGCGAGGACTCCCGTTTTTTCGCCAAAGGCGGCTTCTACACGCCCGACGGCAAGGCGCGCATGATCGCGCCGGACATGCCGCACCCGCACGCGGCCGTGACGCCCGAGTTTCCGCTGCGTCTCAACACCGGCCGTATCCGCGACCAGTGGCACACCATGACGCGGACCGGCCTCAGCCCGCGCCTCGGCGCGCATCTGCCGGAGCCGTTCGTCGAAGTGCATCCCGACGACGCCGCCAAGGCCGGCCTCAAGCATGACGGCTTTGCCCGCGTGACGACGCCTTACGGCGCCTGCGTACTCAAGGTCGTCGTCAGTGACGGCCAGCAACGTGGCTCGCTGTTCGCGCCGATCCACTGGAGCGGCGAGACGTCATCGCATGCGCGCGTCGGCGAACTGGTAACGCCGGCCGTCGATCCCCACTCGGGACAGCCCGAAGCCAAGGCGACACCGGCCTCGATCGCGCCCGTTTCGTATACGCATCGCGGCTTCGCGCTGTCGCGGGATCGTCTGCTGCTGCCGGACGATACGTGGTGGGCGCGCGTCAAGGTGGGCGGGGGCGAGGGCGTCCTGCTCGCGAGCAACGCTGCGCCGGACGTCTGGCGCATGCGCGCGGCGGACATGTTCATCGGCTGCGAGGTCAGCGAATTTATCGATACCGCCGGCGACAGCTACCGCATGGCCGCCTTCGCCGACGGTCGTCTCGTCGGCGCGCTGTTCATCGGCCCCTTTGCACGCACGCCGCAATGGGACGCGGTGAAGGCCCTGTTCGAGGTGGAGGCGCTCAGCGACGCGCAGCGGCGTGGCGTGTTGTCGGGCAAGTCGACCGACGGTCTCGCCGATCCGGGCCCGGTGGTCTGCGCCTGCTTCGGTGTCGGCCTCAATATCATCCGTACCGCGCTGGCCGATGGCACGGCGTCGAATGTCGAGGAGGTCGGCCAGGCTCTGCGCGCCGGCACCAATTGCGGCTCTTGCCTGCCCGAGCTGAAAAGGATTGTGAACGATGTCGCGCACGCCGTCTGAAACAAGGCCGGACAGAATGGCGAAGCTGGCGCGTCTGCCGGTGTTCTTCGCCTTGCAGGGCAAGCGCGTGGTGCTGGCCGGCGGTTCGCATGCGGCGGCGTGGAAGGCTGAGTTAATGTCGGCCGCCGGTGCCCGCGTCGAGGTTCATGCCGAGGAGTTCTCCGACGAAATGCGCGCCGTGGCGCTGGATGCGCCCGATGGCGAGATCGTGCTGATCGCGCGCGGCTGGAGCCCGGACGATCTGGATGGCGCGGCTGTTGCCATCGGCGCCTTCGAGGGCGATGAATGCGCGGCGGCGTTCGCCGCCGCGGCTCGCGCGGCAGGCGTGCCGGTCAATGTCATCGACAAGCCGGCCTTTTGCGATTTCTCCTTCGGCGCCATCGTCAACCGTTCCCCGCTGGTCATCGGCATTTCGACCGACGGCGCGGCTCCCGTCTTTGCGCAGGCGATCCGCGCCAAGCTCGAATCCCTTCTGCCGAAGGGCTTTGCCGATTGGGCCGCCGCGGCTTCGCGCTGGCGCGAGCGGGTGAAGGCCTCGGGGCTGTCATTCTCCGGGCGCCGCAAGTTCTGGCAGGTGTTCACCGCTCATGCCGTGATGCATGCAGAGGACGCGCCGGGTGAATCCGACTTCGACCGTTTCGTTGCCGCGGTGAGAGGGCTTGGTGCCGCGGTGGAGACAGGATCGGTGACGCTGGTAGGCGCCGGTCCAGGCGATCCGGAATTGCTGACGCTCCGCGCCGTGCGGGCGCTGCAATCGGCCGACGTTATCCTGTTCGACGATCTCGTCGCGCGCGGCGTGCTCGACTTCGCGCGGCGCGAGGCGCGCAAGATGCTGGTCGGCAAAACCGGCTTCGGCCCGTCCTGCAAACAGGACGACATCAACGGGCTGATGCTGTCTCTGGCGAAGCAGGGCAAGCGCGTGGTGCGCCTGAAAGGCGGCGATCCGCTGATCTTTGGCCGCGCCAGCGAGGAACTCGGCGCCTGCGCGGCGCATGGCATCAAGGCCGAGGTCGTGCCCGGCGTCACGGCGGCGCAGGGGGCGGCGGCTGCGCTCGGCCTGTCGCTGACCGACCGCAAGAATTCGCGCCGCCTGCAATACATCACCGGTCACGCGCAAAGCGGCCGGTTGCCCGACGATATCGACTGGCATGCGCTGGCCGATCCGGTGACGACCACGGCCATTTATATGCCGGTGCGTACACTGGAGAGCCTCGCGGCGAAGGCGCAGGACCATGGCCTCGATCCGCGGACCCCGGCGATTGCGATCGCGCGAGCGACGCGGCCGGATCAGCAGGTCATCCGGGCATCGATCGCGGATCTGCCGTCGCAACTTGCGGCGGCGAAGCTGCCGGGCCCGGTGCTGGTATTGCTCGGCCATGCGCTGGCGGCCGGGGGCGGGGCGCGCATGGGACTCGCGCGCCGCGCGGTTTAGCGCCGCGGCAGCAGCACGTTAGCGGTCAAAGTTGACCCACGCCGTCAGGCCGGAATCGACGTCCCGGGCGGGCCCAGGCCAGGCGTCTTTATGCCGTCTTGATGCCTGTCGCGGGCAATTCCCATCGCTTCCTTATGCCCTCGATCCTAATTGTCGCGTTACTCCGATTGAGAGGAGAGCGCGATGCTCGATTTCATCATACTGGCCTTCGGGCTCGGTCTCTTTGCCTTGACGCTCGGCTACGCCAGCGCCTGCGACCGGCTTTGAAGGTATGCCATGTCCATCGACTATAGCCTTGCCGCCCTCGTGACCGTGGGCGTGCTCATCTATCTCACCTACGCCCTCATGCGCCCCGAGCGGTTCTGAGGCGCATGATTCCGTAAAGCGCGAAGCGGCTTTCGGAAAACGATCATGCGAAATGAAAGAAGCATGCCATGACATTCATCGGCTGGATTCAGATCGCGCTGTTCTGCACCATCATCGTCGCGCTGACGCCGATCGTCGGCGGCTACATGACCCGCGTCTTCACCGGCGAGCGCACCTTGCTTTCGCCGGTGCTGCGGCCGGTCGAGCGGCTGCTCTATCGCCTCGGCGGCGTTGACGAAACCCGCGAGCAACATTGGCTCACCTACACGGTCGCGATGCTGCTGTTTCACGTCGCGGGCTTCGTGATCCTTTACGCGATCTTGCGGCTGCAGGACGTGCTGCCGTTCAATCCCGCCGCGCAGGGCGCGGTCGCACCCGATCTCGCCTTCAACACGGCCATTTCGTTCATCACCAACACCAACTGGCAGAACTACGGCGGCGAAAGCACGCTGTCTTATCTAACCCAAATGCTCGGCCTGACGCACCAGAACTTCCTGTCGGCCGCGACCGGCATCGTGCTGGCGGTGACGCTGGTCCGCGGTTTTGCCCGGACATCGGCAAAGACGGTCGGCAATTTCTGGGTCGATATGACCCGCTGCACGCTCTACATCCTGCTGCCGGTCTGCATCGTCTTTACGCTTTTCCTGGTCTGGCAGGGTATTCCGCAGACGCTCGGCGCTTACGTGGATGCGACGACGCTGGAAGGCGGCAAGCAGACCATCGCCATCGGCCCGGTCGCCTCGCAGGTCGCGATCAAGATGCTCGGCACCAATGGCGGCGGCTTCTTCAACGCCAATGCCGCGCATCCTTTCGAGAACCCGACGGCGCTGTCGAACTTCGTGCAGATGCTCTCGATCCTCGTGTTGGGGGCCGCGCTCACCAATGTGTTCGGCCGCATGGTCGGCAACCAGAAGCAGGGCTGGGCGGTCCTCGGCGCGATGGGCGCTCTGTTCCTGGCCGGCGTGCTGTTCTGCTACTGGGCCGAAGCCTACGGCACCAACATGCTGAACGCGCTGGGTATCACCGGCGGCAACATGGAAGGCAAGGAAGTCCGCTTCGGCATCGTCGGCTCGGCGCTGTTCGCCGTCATCACCACCGCGGCGTCCTGCGGCGCCGTCAACGCCATGCATGACAGCTTCACCGCGCTTGGCGGCATGATCCCGCTGATCAACATGCAGCTCGGCGAAATCGTCATCGGCGGCGTCGGCGCCGGCCTCTACGGCATGCTGCTCTTCGTCATTCTCACGGTCTTCGTCGCCGGTCTGATGGTCGGCCGCACGCCGGAATATGTCGGCAAGAAGATCGAGGCGCGCGAGGTGAAGATGGCCATGCTCGCCATCCTGGTCCTGCCGCTGATGATCCTCGGCTGGACCGCGATTGCCGTTGCCTATCCGCCGGCGGTTGCATCGATGGCCAATGCCGGCCCGCACGGCTTCACCGAGGTGCTGTACGCCTATTCGTCGCAGACCGGCAATAACGGCTCGGCCTTCGCGGGCCTCTCCGGCAACACCTTCTTCTACAATCTGTCCGGCGCGGTTGCGATGTTCGTCGGCCGTTTCTGGGTGATCGTGCCGGCCATGGCGATCGCTGGCTCGCTCGCACAGAAGAAGATGGTTGCGGCTTCCGCCGGCACGTTCCCGACCACGGGCGGCCTGTTCGTCGGCCTGCTGGTCGGCGTCATCCTCATCGTCGGCGGTCTCACCTTCTTCCCGGCGCTCGCGCTCGGCCCCATCGTCGAGCATCTGGCGATGCAGGCCGGCCAACTCTTCTAATTCCGGAGTTCACGTCCATGGAAACGTCAAAAGTCCGCAAGCGCATGGCCGCCTCGTCCTTGCTCGATCCGGCGATCGTGCTGCCCGCGATCGGCCAGGCCTTTGTCAAACTCGATCCGCGCACGCTGGCCAAAAACCCCGTGATGTTCGTGCTCGAGATGGTCACGGCGCTGACGACCGTACTGCTCGTTCGCGACATCGCGGCCGGCGCGCAGAACATCGGCTTCGAGCTGCAGATCGTGGTCTGGCTGTGGTTCACCGTGCTGTTCGCCAATTTCGCCGAAGCGGTGGCGGAAGGGCGCGGCAAGGCGCAGGCCGACACGCTGCGCCAGACCCGTGCGCAGACCCGCGCCAAGCGCCTGCTGTCGGCCGACAACCACGAACTCTACGAAGGCGTGACGGCTGAGGAACTGGAAGCCGGCGATCTCGTCGTCTGCGAGGCGGGCGACATCATCCCCGGCGACGGCGATATCATCGAGGGCATCGCCTCGGTCAACGAAGCCGCGGTGACCGGCGAATCCGCGCCGGTGATCCGCGAGTCGGGCGGCGACCGCTCGGCCGTGACCGGCGGCACCACCGTCATTTCCGATCGCATCGTCATCCGCATCACGTCGTCGCCGGGCTCTTCCTTCCTCGACCGCATGATCAAGCTGGTGGAAGGCGCCGAGCGGCAGAAGACGCCTAACGAAATCGCGCTCAACATTCTCCTCGTCGGCCTGACCATCATCTTCGTCTTCGCCACCGCGAGCATCCCGAGCTACGCTCTATATGCCGGCGGCGCGATATCTGTCCTGGTGCTGGTCGCGCTGTTCGTGACGCTCATTCCCACCACCATCGGCGCGCTGCTGTCGGCGATCGGCATTGCCGGCATGGATCGCCTGGTGCGGTTCAATGTGCTGGCGATGTCGGGCCGCGCGGTGGAAGCCGCCGGCGACGTCGATACGCTGCTGCTCGACAAGACGGGCACCATCACCTTCGGCAACCGCCTGGCGACCGAGATCATCCCGGTGCCCGGCGTGTCCGAGCGCGAAGCGGCGGAGCTGGCCTTGTTTGCCAGCGACGCGGACGAGACGGCGGAAGGCCGCTCGATCGTGCTGCTGGTGCAGGACAAGTACAATGTCCGCCGTGACGCCGCGCCGGAAGGCTCGCGGTTCATCGAATTCTCCGCCACCACGCGCCTGTCGGGCGTCGATATCGGCGCGCGCAAGTTGCGCAAGGGAGCCGTCGATTCGGTGCTCAAGTTCGCGCAGGAGCAGGCGGGCCGCGACGTCGCCGAGCCGCCGGCGTTCCGCGCCGCCGTGGACCGGATTGCCCGCGCCGGCGGCACGCCGCTCGGCCTCGCCGATGGCGGGCGCATCATCGGCGTCATCCACCTCAAGGACGTGGTGAAGCCGGATGTGAAGGAGCGTTTCGCCGCGCTGCGCCGCATGGGCATCAAGACGGTGATGATCACCGGCGACAATCCGGTGACGGCGGCCTCCATCGCATCGGAAGCCGGCGTGGACGATTTCATCGCGCAGGCGACGCCGGAGGACAAGCTGCGCTATATTCGCGGCGAGCAGGCGCAAGGCCGCCTGATCGCGATGTGCGGCGATGGCACGAATGACGCGCCGGCGCTGGCGCAGGCAGATGTCGGCGTCGCCATGCAGAGCGGCACGCAGGCGGCGCGCGAAGCCGGCAACATGGTCGATCTCGACAGCGACCCGACCAAGCTCATTGAAGTCGTCGAGATCGGCAAGCAGCTCTTGATGACGCGCGGCGCGCTGACGACATTCTCGATCGCCAACGATGTCGCCAAGTATTTCGCCATCATCCCGGCGATGTTCGCGGCGTTCTACCCGCAGCTCGGCGTGCTCAACGTCATGGGGCTGACGACGCCGCAGAGCGCCATCCTGTCGGCGATCGTCTTCAACGCGCTGATCATCATTGCGCTCATTCCGCTGGCGCTGAAGGGCGTCACCTATCGCCCGGTGGGGGCTGCCGCGCTGCTGCGGCGGAACCTTCTGATCTACGGCGCCGGCGGCATCGTTCTGCCGTTCATCGGCATCAAGGCGATCGACCTCGTCGTCGTCGCGCTGCATCTCGTCTGAAGGAGGCGTGCCATGCTCAAGGAAATCCGCCCCGCCGTCGTGCTGCTGGTCGCGCTGACCATCGTCACGGGACTTGTTTATCCGCTGGGAATGACCGGCATCGCCGGCGTGCTGTTCCCGGTTCAGGCGCAAGGCAGCCTGATCGAGAAGGACGGCAAGGTGATCGGCTCGGCGCTGATCGGCCAGGCCTTCACCAGCGACAGGTACTTCCACGGCCGCCTGTCGGCGACCACCGCGCCGGATCCGCAGGACGCCACCAAGAGCGTGGCGGCGCCCTACAACGCCGCCAATTCCGGCGGCTCCAATCTCGGCCCCACCAGCAAGGCGCTGGCCGAGCGCATTGCCGCCGATGTCGAGGCGCTGAAGAAGGACAACCCGGGCGCCGCCGTGCCGGTCGATCTCGTCACCACGTCGGCGAGCGGCCTCGACCCCGATATTTCCCCCGCGGCGGCGCTGTTTCAGGTCCTGCGCGTGGCGAAGGCGCGCGGCTTGCCGGAAAACCGGGTGCGGGCGCTGGTCGAGGCGCAGATCAAGGGCCGGACCCTCGGCCTGCTGGGCGAGCCGCGTGTGAATGTGCTGGAGTTGAACCTCGCACTCGACGGCCTGACATCCTAGACTTGGCCGCCCCAAGAGGAGCCGGATGCCCGGCACGGATAGCCCACGAGCCTCACCCGACGCGCTGCTCTCGCTCGCCCGCAAGGAAGGGCGCGGGCGGCTGAAGATATTTCTCGGCGCCGCGCCGGGCGTCGGCAAGACCTACGCCATGCTCACCGCCGCCCGCAGCGAGCGCGACGGCGGCCGCGACGTCGTCGCCGGCCTGATCGAGACCCACGGCCGCCGCGAGACCGAGCAACTGACCGGCGGCCTCGAGGCCTTGCCGCGCAAGCCGATCATCTATCGCAACCAGGTTATGCGCGAATTCGATCTCGACGCGGCGCTGTCGCGCAAGCCGGGGCTGCTGCTGGTCGATGAATATGCTCACACCAATGTGCCGGGCAGCCGTCACCCCAAGCGCTGGCAGGATGTCGATGAAATTCTTGAGGCCGGCATCGATGTCTGGACGACGCTGAACATCCAGCATCTCGAAAGCCTCAACGATGTCGTGCAGAAGATCAGCAAGGTGCGGGTGCGCGAAACCGTGCCGGACACCGTGTTCGACAAGGCCGACGAAGTCGTGCTGGTCGATTTTCCGCCCGACGAACTGCTCAAGCGTCTCGCCGAAGGCAAGGTCTATGTCCAGGAGACCGCGGCGCGCGCGGTCGAGAATTTCTTCAAGCCGCAGAACCTGACGGCCTTGCGCGAGCTGGCGCTCCGCCGCGCCGCCGAGCGTGTCGATGCGGCGCTGATCGAGCGCATGCAGGCCCACGCCATCGAGGGGCCGTGGGCCGCGGGCGAGCGCATTCTGGTGTGCATCGGCCCCGATGCGGGTGCGCCGATGCTGGTGCGCGCGGCCAAGCGTCTCGCCGATCTCATGGACGCCCCGTGGGTCGCGGTGACCGTCGAGCGGCCCGGCGCGGTGCTCGGCGATGCCGGGCGCGCGCGCCTCGACAGCGCGATGGCGCTGGCGCAGAGCCTTGGCGCCGAGACGCAGACGTTGACCGGCACCGATCTGCCGGGCGAATTGCTGCGCTTCGCCCGGTTCGAGAATGTTACGCAGATCGTCATCGGCCGCTCGCGCGGCGGCTTCCTGAGCGAACTGCTGCGCCGCTCGCTGCCGCATGAACTGGTGCGCCGGGCGCAGGACATCGCCATCCATCTGGTGACGCGCGAGGCGGAAGGTGCTGGTGCGGCGAAACGGGCCTGGCGCTGGCTGCCACCCCGGCCGCTGCATTTCGTCTATGCCGCGCTGGCCGTCATGGTGGCGTTGGGCGCCGGCAAGATCATCACCCAACTGACGCCGCTGCCCAATCTGTCGATGATCTTCATGCTGGCTGTGCTGTTCACCGCCATCAATTTCGGCATCCTGCCGGCGATCGTCGCGTCGCTGTTGTCCTTCGCTGTCTACAATTTCTTCTTCATTCCGCCGATCTATACTTTCACCATTGCCGAACCGTACGAGCTTCTGGCGCTGGTGATCTTCCTGGTCGTCGCCGTCGTGTCGTCGGCCATGGCTGGCCTGGTGCGCGAACAGGCGCGCGTCGCCGCGGACCGCATGCGCGCGATGCGCCGCCTCTACGAGTTCACACGGCGGATGTCCGGTCTGGCGACGCAGGATGCGCTTGCGGAGGGCGCCGCCAGCGAGATTCACACCGGGCTCGGCCGCGCCGTGGTGGTGCTCTTCGCGCGCGACGACGATCTGGTGCTCACCGCGGCGTGGCCGCCGGAGGACGAACTGGATGCGGCGGCGATGACGGCGGCGCGCTGGGCCTACAGCCATAACGAGCCCGCCGGCGCCGACACCGGCACGCTGCCCACGGTGCCGTGGTATTTCGTGCCGCTGCGCATCGGCGAGCGCACACTGGGTGTCATCGGTGTCGCGCGCGGCGCGGGCGAGGCAAGCCTGGATTCCGAGGCGAAGGCGCTGCTCAATACATTGTCGGAGCAGACCGCGGCGGCGCTCGACCGCGCAGCGCTGGCGCGCGAAATGGTGAGCGCGAAGACCGCGACCGAAACCGAGCGCGTGCGCAACACCTTGCTGGCGTCGATTTCTCACGATTTCCGCACGCCTTTGTCGTCGATACTCGGATCGGCGACCAGCCTGATCGATTACGGCGACAAGCTTGGCGACGCGGCGAAGACGGATCTGCTGGGACAGATCAAGCAGGAGGCAGAAGGACTCGACGAGATGGTGCGCAACCTGCTCGCCATTACGCGCATCGACGCCGGCGCGCTTGAACTGCGGCGCGACTGGATCGATCTGCGCGAGATCGTCGAGCGGGTTGTCGGGGCGGCGCGGCGGCGTGGCGCGATGCAGGTCATCACGGTGGACCTGCCGGCCGATCTGCCGCTGGTGCGCGCCGACGCCACTCTGGCGGAACAGGCGATCGGCAATGTCATCGCCAACGCCATCGTGCATACGCCGAAGGATACGCGCATCGTCGTCGACGGCGCTATCGCCCCCGGCGCGCTGACCTTGCGCATGACCGATAACGGGCCCGGTATCGCGCCGGCGGCGCAGGCGCATATCTTCGACAAGTTCGCCATCGGTGGCGAGCGCGGCGCCATCCACGGCGATGGGCACCAGAGCACAGGGCTTGGGCTGGCCATTGCCAAAGGCATCATGGAAGCGCATGGCGGTTCGATCGCGGCGGATACGCCGCCGGGCGGCGGGGCGCGTTTCATCCTGACATTCCCGCGCGAGAGTGAGGCGACATGAGCGCCAAGACGTCGGTTCTGGTGGTCGATGACGAAGCCGCGATTCTGCGCTTCCTCAAGCCGGCGCTGGAGGCCAACGACTACGAGATGGACAGCGCTGGGACGGCGGCCGAGGCGGTCAAGCGCATTGCCGCGCGCCCGCCCGATATCGTGCTGCTCGATCTCGGCCTGCCCGACGGCGACGGAAAGGACGTGATCCGGCGGGTGCGCGAATGGTCGGATGTGCCGATCGTCGTGCTGTCGGCCCGTGAGCGCGAGGCCGAGAAAATCGAGTCGCTCGATCTCGGCGCCGATGACTACGTCAACAAGCCGTTCACGGTCGGCGAACTCATGGCGCGGATGCGGGCGGCGCTGCGCCACCGCATGCAGCGCAAGGCGGAGGTGCCGGTGCTGCGGGTCGGCGATCTGGAGGTCGATGCCGTGCGGCACCGCGTGACGCGCGCCGGCGCCGAATTGAAGCTGACGCCGAAGGAGTTCGAGTTGCTGTCGTTCCTGGCGCGGCATGCCGGGCGGGTGCTCACGCACAAGCAGATATTGTCGGCGGTGTGGGGCCCGGCGCATGTCGAGGATACGCAGTACCTGCGGGTCTATATCGGTCAGCTTCGGCAAAAAATCGAACTGACGCCCAATGAGCCTGCAGTCGTGCTCACCGAGCCGGGCATCGGTTATCGCATCGCCGAGCAGTGAACGTGGCGCCGCGCCGGTGGCGGCGCCGCCGCCGGGCTTCTATACTGTGCCGACGATCGCCCATCTGGAATTCATGGACGAGGCAATGCAAGACCTCATGGTACGAGAGGCCGCGGGTTGGGGCCGCGCGCGGGTTCCGGTGCAAGCGTGAGCGAGGACGGAGCTTTTGTCGCCGTCGATTGGGGCACCAGCAGTTTTCGCGCCTGGCGCATGGCTGCCGATGGCACGCCGCTCGCCTTTAGCCGCGGGCCGGAAGGCATGTTGCATTGCGCCAGCGCCGGCTTCGCCCCGGTGTTGCGGCAGCACCTCGAGAAACTTGGCGCCACCGAGGGCCTGCCGGTTCTGATCAGCGGCATGGCCGGCGCGAAGCAGGGCTGGGTCGAGGCTCCTTATCTGTCGACGCCGTGCCGCCTCGACCGGCTGCACGAAGGCGCTGTCCGTGTCGATACGGCGGGCGACGTCCGCATCCTTCCCGGCATTGCTCATCGCGATCCGGCATGGCCCGAGGTCATGCGCGGTGAAGAAACGCAGATTCTCGGCGCGATCGAGGATGGCTTCAGCGGTCTGGTCTGCGTTCCGGGCACGCATAGCAAGTGGGTGGCGCTCGAGAGCGGCAGTATCGTCGGCCTGACGAGCTTTATGACCGGTGAATTGTTCTCCGTCATCACCTCGCACACGATTCTGGCCCACGCCGTCGAAACCGGCACGTTGCCGGTGCGGCCGAGCGAAGCCTTTCACCAAGCGCTGTCCGCGGCGGTGTCGGGACAAGCCGAATTGTCGTCCGCGCTATTCCGGCTGCGCGCGGCCCAATTGCTCGGCTTCGAGCAGCGCGCCGATGGCGCGGCGCGGCTCTCCGGGCTGCTCATCGGCAGCGAGACTGCCGGCGCGATCCGGCGCTACGGCAACAAGCAGGCGCTGCGCCTCATAGCTTCTGGCGATCTCGGCGCGCTCTATGAAGACGCTCTCGAGCATCTCGGCTATGAAGTGCGGGCGGACGACGCCGAGCAGACGGCGCGGCGCGGCCTGATCAAGGCCGCCAAGGGGCTATGGAAGGAGCGTTTCCGCTGATGCAAATGCCGACTTGGCCGAGGCTGAAACGCTCGCTGGTCGCGATCCTTCGCGGCGTAAAGCCGGACGAGGTGGAATCGATCGGCGAGAAGCTCATACATGCCGGCTTCGAGATGATCGAGGTGCCGCTGAATTCACCCGATCCTTTGCGCTCGATCGAGCGGCTGGCGCGCCGGTTCGGCGCTGAATGCATCGTCGGGGCCGGCACCGTGCTCACGGTGGCGGACTGCACACGGGTTTGCGATGCCGGCGGACGGCTGATGGTCAGCCCCAACATCGATCTCAATGTGCTGGCGACGGCGCGCGCGCGGGGCATGATCAGCCTGCCGGGCGTATTCTCGCCGACCGAGGCGCTGGCGGCGCAACGCGCTGGCGCTTCCGCGCTTAAATTTTTTCCGGCGTCGGTTCTCGGCCCGTCAGGTATTGCCGCCATTCGCGCGGTGCTGCCGGAGGAGACCGTTATCGTCGCCGTGGGCGGTGTGTCCGACAAGAACTTCGCGTCATACTTGGCCGTCGGCGTGCGCGCTTTCGGGCTCGGCAGCAGTCTTTATCGGCCGGGGATGAATGCCGCTGATGTTGCCGCCGCCGCCGCCGCCGCCGTCGCCGCCTATGACGCCGCGGTTGGCTGACGACCGGCAAACTTAGTCAGGCGCTCTAGGCCGGGACCTGCGTTTCGCCGGCCTTCAGCGCGTCGCGGAGCAGCGGCTCCGACGGCTCGGTGCCGGTGAAGTGCCGGAAGGCATCGACGCCCTGATAGAAGAACAGCTCATAACCGCTCAGCAGGTCGAGTCCGGCTGCCGCGGCCGCGGCCATGAACGGCGTTTCGACCGGCGTGTAAACGGCGTCGAAGGCCCAGCGCCGCCCGGCAATGGTGGCCGGCGGGAAAGCACAGCCGCCGATGCCGACCATGCCGATCGGCGTCGAGTTGACCAGGCCGTCGGCGTCGCGGGTTGCTGCCTCGATGGTGCCGGCGGCGCTCACGGCCGCGCCGGAGGGCAGCGCCCGCAAGGCTTCGGCCAATGTCCTCGACTTCGCGGCATCGATATCGAACAGGCGAAGCTCGGAGGCCCCGAGTTGGCACAGCGCGAAAGCAATGGCGCGGCCGACGCCGCCGGTGCCGGCCATGGCGACGCGGCCCGGCGGTTTGTCGCCGAAGCGGTGGCGATAGGCGGCCATGAAGCCGGAATAATCGGTGTTCCAACCGACCGGCCGGCCCGCGCCGAACAGGACGGTGTTGCAGGCGCCGACGGCGCGCACCGCCGGATCGGGCACGTCGAGATGGGCGACCACGCGCTCCTTGTAGGGATAGGTGATGTTCAGGCCGCGGTAGCCCGAGGATTCGGCCCAGGCCAGCACCTCCTCGAACGACCGGTTGAGATCGGCCGGCCGCAGCAGGTCATAAGTGACGGTCAGCCCGGACAGCTGCCCCGCCAGGCGATGCAAAGCGGGCGAACTGGACGCGGCGATATTGTCGCCAATCAGCCCCAGTCTGATGGGGGAGGGGCTCATGCGAAATCTCCACGGGACGGCCATGGCCAATCTCGCATAGGAGAACTTCAAGAACAACTGAGATTTTTGATTTACTCAGGCGATCTTGCCGACAGCCAGAGCGTGGTCCACGCCTCCGGTTATGTGCGCCCTGAGCACCGCGCCGGCTTTGGCGGCGTCGCGCTTGAGCGCGCATTGCATCAGCTGCTTATGCTCGCGGGCGGCGATGTCGCCGCGGTCGGTCAGCGCCAGCACCTGATAACGCAGATATTTGTCGAACACGGCGCCATGCGTTTCCATCAGTTCGCGCGAGCCGCAGGCCGAAATCAGCGCCTGGTGAAACTCCCAGTCATAGCGCTTCCAGGTTTCGGCATCGGGGCTGCCTTCGCTCTTCTTTCTGTCTTCCATCGCCGCGAGCTTGTGATGGGCGGCGACGACTCGCGCCTCCCATTCCATGTCGCCGCTCTGGAAGGATTGCGCGATGGCGTGCACCTCGAGCAACAGCCGCAGCGAAGCGATGTCCTTGAGATCGGCGGCCGAGACCGGCGCCACCTCGAAGCCGCGCTGGCCTTCGGCCACCACCAGCTTCTCCGACGCCAGCCGGCTCAGGACCTCGCGCAACGTGCTGACGCTGACGCCGTAATCGTCCTTCAGCCGCTCCAGCTTGAGCTTTTCGCTCGGCGCCAGACGGCCGAACAGAATGTCGCCTCGAATGCGGCGATAGGCGCGCTCGCCGATGGTGCCTTCGTCCATGGAGTTCATCCGGCTCATGCGGACGCCAGCGCGCCGGTCTTGAGGGTGTATTCGACGCAATCGCGAATATGGGTGACCAGGATCCGGCTTGCCGCCTCTCCGTCACGCGCGAGCGCCGCATCGCGCAGCTCGCGATGCTCGCGCGCCGGCACTTCGCCGCGAAACACCACGGCGATGATCTGATAGCGCAGATATTTGTCGAAGATCGCCGAATGCGCGTCGAGCAGCGCCGCGGAGCCGCAGCACGAGATCAGCGCGTGGTGGAATTCCCAGTCGTAGCGTTTCCAGGTTTCGGTCTGGTCGCGGGCCCCGGCCAGCAGCCGCTTTTCCAGCGTCGCCAGCTTGTGGTGCGCGGCGACGACGCGGCCTTCCCACTCGACGTCGCCATTGTCGATCGACTGGCGCAGGGCGTGGCATTCCAGCAGCTCGCGCATCTGCGCGATTTCGTGCCAGCGGTCGGCGGACACCGGGGTCACCTCGAAGCCGCGCTGGCCCTCGGCGACGATCAGGCCCTCGACCAGCAGCCGGTTCAGCAGTTCGCGCAAGGTGGCGATGCTGGTCTCGTATTGCGCGCTAAGCCGTTCAAGACGCAGGCGTTGTCCGGGCTGGAGGCGGCCGAAGATAATATCGGAGCGGAGCCGCCGGTAGGTCCGCTCGCCGACGGTTTCCGCAATATCCGTTACTGGCAACACCGCAGCGCCTCATCCGATGAAACGGGGAATCTACGATCCTTATCATGAATATTCAGGGGTCCTCAACTTGAGCCGCATATCCGAGGGTTTGCGCCGCGACCGTGGGTGCAACGACCATACGGAGCGAAAATCATCTGAGATTTTTGAATTTGACTATTGATTTTCAGGTGATCGACGAGATAATTGCGTCACCCAAAAAATGAAAAGGGGAGGACCACATGAATAAGCCCATCAGCCGGCGCAGCCTGCTGGCCGCTACCTCGGCCGTTGCCGTTGGATCGATGCTCCCGGCGACCGCGTTCGCCGCTCCGACAAAGATGAAGATCAGCGGCGCCTTCTCCGACACCGATTTGCGTGTGCAGGGTTACAAGGCGTTCGCCGAGGCGCTCAAGGGCGATATCGAGCTCGAGACCCACTGGTCGAACTCACTGTTCAAGCAGGGCACCGAGCTGGTCGCCCTGCAGCGTGGCAATCTCGAACTCTGCAATCTGGCGCCGGCCGACATTTCCAAGCAGTTGCCGGCCTGGTCGCTGATGACCTCGGCCTACCTGTTCCGCAACTACGATCACCTCAAGAAGACCTGGGCCAGCGACGTCGGCAAACAGTTCAAGGACATGGCGCGCGAAAAGCTCGGCGTGGAAGTGATCCGCCCGGTGTATTTCGGCGCCCGTCAGATCAATCTGAAGCCGGACAAGCAGATCAAGACCCCGGCCGATATCGCCGGCATCAAGCTGCGCATGCCGCCGGGCGAGTACTGGCAGTTCCTCGGTGAATCGCTCGGCGCCCACCCGACGCCGGTCGCTTATGCCGAGCTTTACACCGCGCTGCAGACCGGCGTCGTCGACGGCCAGGACAATCCGCTGGTCGCCGGCCGCACCATGAAGTTCTACGAGGTGACGTCGCAGTTCGTGCTGACCCGCCACGTGCTCGGCTACGACATGCTGACCGTCGCCGGCAAGGTGTGGGACGGCATGAGCAAGGACCTGCAGGCCAAATTCCGCGCCGCCGCCGACACGGCCTTCGACGCCAACGCGGCCGAATACGACAAGCAGGAAGCCGAGGCGATCGAGTTCTTCAAGTCGCAGGGCAAGAAGGTCTACGAACCCGACCAGAACGCCTTCCGCGAATTCGCCCAGAAGAAGTATGTCGCCACCTACGGCAAGGAATGGCCGCAGGGCGCCATCGAGAAGATCAACGCGATCAAGTAGACCGGGGCCTTTTCCCGTCTGTCATCGGCCGGCGCCTTGCGGCGCCGGCCGTCCGCCCACCTGAGCGCCCTCGATTCCATCGATCAGAAGGACGAGCATCATGCCGACGGCAACCGCTGCCGCGCACTGGCTTCGACGGCGGGCCGACAATTTCATTGTCGGCCTGATCGGAACGATGTTCCTGACGTTCCTGCTGCAAATCTTCTTCCGCTACGTGATCGGCCGGCCGCTGGGCTGGTCCGAGGAAGTGATCGTCACGGTCTGGCTTTGGACCGTGCTGTGGGGCGCGGCCTTCGTCATCGGCGAGTCCGAGGAAATACGTTTCGACATCGTCTATTCGAATATCTCGGAAGGCTATCGGCGCATCTTCACGGTCATCACCGGCGTCATACTGATCGTCGTCTACGGCATCTCGCTGCCGGCGGCCTACGGCTATGTGAGCTTCATGAAGGTCGAGCGGTCGGCCTACCTCCAGATCCCCATCAACGTCCTCTACTCGATCTATGTCGTCTTCGCGGTCGCCAGCATCGTGCGATACGGCTTCCTGGTTCTGCGCGCCATCAAGGGCACGCCGTCGCCGCAGACCGACCCCGCCGACCTGAGGGATTGAGCGATGCCGATCAGCCCATTCACACTTTGCGTCATCGTCATCGTCTTCCTCAGTCTTCTCGGCCTGCCCATCGGGCACTCGATGATCGTCGCGACGACGATCTATCTCCTCGTGTCGGGCCTCGACCTCGGCACCGCGGCCGAACAGATCCTCAACGGGCTGTTCAATTCATACGTGCTGATCGCCATTCCGCTGTTCATCCTCGCCGCCGACCTGATGAATGTCGGCAGCCTGACCGACAAATTGCTGCGCTTCTGCCTGGTGCTCGTCGGCCGCTTCCGCGGCGGCCTCGGCCACGTCAACGTCGTCGCCAACATGATCTTCGCCGGCATGTCCGGATCGGCGATCGCCGACGCGGTCGGCATCGGCAAGATCATCGTCGGCATGATGGCGAAGGATGGCCGCTACCCCGTGGCCTATGCCGCCGCCATTACCGCCGCGGCCGCCATCATCGGTCCGATCATCCCGCCGTCGATCCCGATGGTGGTCTACGCGCTCGTCTCGGACGCCTCGATCGGTTACCTGTTTCTCGGCGGTGTCGTGCCCGGTCTTCTGCTCGGCGTTGCCTTCATGATCACCAACTCGGTCATGGCGCGCCGCCGCAATTTCCCGATCGAGGAGCCGGTGCCGCTGCGCGAAGTGCCGCAGATCACCGTCAAGGCGTTCCCCGCCCTGCTGCTGCCGATCATCCTGCTGTTCGGCATCTATGGCGGCGTCATGACGCCGACCGAGGGCGCGGCGGTTGCCGCATTCTACGCGCTGTTCGCCGCCACCGTGATCTATCGCGCGGTGACATGGCGGCAGCTCTACGAGGCGCTGCTGTCGAGCGGCAAGTCCGCGACTTCGATCGGCATGCTGATCGCCGGCGCCTTCGCTTTCAATTATGTGGTGACGCTGGAGCGCGTGCCGGATTCGCTCGCGCAACTGATGTCGCACATGGAGCTGGGCAAGGCCGGCTTCCTGCTGATGGTGAACCTGCTGCTGCTGGTGCTGGGTTGCCTGCTCGAAGGCACGACGATCCTGCTCATCATCGTGCCGATCTTCATCCCGACCGCCAAGGCGCTCGGCGTCGATCTGGTTCACTTCGGCGTCGTCGTGGTCGTCAATGTCATGATCGGACTGGTGACACCGCCATACGGACTTCTGCTGTTCGTGATGGCCAACCTGACCAAGCAGCGGCTGGGCAGCATCGTCAAGGAAGCCGTCCCCTTCATCGTGTCGGCGATCGTGGTGCTCGCGGTCATCACCGCCGTTCCGGAAACGGTGCTGTGGCTGCCGCGCGTGTTGGGCTACAAGGGATAAGCAAGAGAGATGACCAAACCGATCTACGTCATCAATGGGCCGAACCTCAACCGGCTCGGCCTGCGCGAGCCGGAAATCTACGGCACCACGACCCTGGCCGACGTCGAGAAGATGTGCCGCGCGGCGGCGGGCAGCAACCCGGTCGAATTCCGCCAGAGCAACAGCGAAGCCCAGATCATCGACTGGGTGCACGAGGCCATCGACAAGGGCGGCGGCATCATCATCAATCCGGCCGCGTTCACATTCGTGTCCATCGCCATTCTCGATTCGCTGAAGATGTTTCCCGGGCCGATCATCGAACTGCACATCACCAACATTCACAAGCGCGAGCCGATCTACCACAACTCGCTGGTGTCGAAGGTGGCGACCGGCGTCATGGCCGGGTTCGGCGCCGAGGGTTATCCGCTGGCGATGCGGGCGATCCTGACCATGGTCGCGGCAAAGGCGAAGTAGCGTTCGCGCGGGTATCGGCGCGGACCGTCACTGCGAGGTTGGAATGCCCCTGTCAGGCCAGGCCGCTGTCGCCATGTGGTGGACGATCCGGCCCGAGCACCGCGCGGAATTCGGCGACTGGCACTCGCACGAGCATTTTCCCGAACGCATGAGCATTCCGGGTTTCCGCCGCGGCTCGCGCTGGGCTCATGCGCGCGAGGACGGCGGCTTCTTCGTGCTTTACGAGCTCGACGGCTATGACGTCCTCACATCCGACGGATATCTCGCGCGCCTGAATGCGCCGACGCCGTGGTCGCAAAAGATGATGCCGCGCCACCTCGGCATGGTGCGCAGCCAGTGTCGCGTGGCCGCCAGCTTCGGCGGCGGCATCGGGGCCGCGCTCGTCACGATCAGGCTGTCGCCGCGCCCGGCCGGCGCGGACGGGTTAAAGCGCCGATTGGCCGGCGTGCTCGCGGATTTGCCGGCACGCGCCGGCATCACCGGCGCGCATCTGTTGCTGACGGAAACGCCGCCCGCGGGCGGCCCGACCGTCGAGCAGACGATTCGCGGCGGGGACGGCGTCGCCGACTGGATCGTCCTGCTTTCCGGGTATGATCCCGCGGCCGTGCTGGACGCCGCTTCACGGAACCTGTCGGCCGCCGCTCTGATGCCGGACGGCGGTTTCGATGACCACAGGACCGATCACTACGGCCTCGCTCTGGCGATGACGCCGCAAGATCTCTGAGGGGCCGGGACGTTACTCGGGGACGAGAACGACCACCTTCATCTTCCGCTTCTTCATCTCGTCGAGCAGCATCGGCAGGAGCTTCACCGTCTCCGGCTGCTTGTCATGAAGGAGGATAATGCCGCGGTCCTGCCGGTCGAGCAGGGCCCGCAGGCGCTCGAAGGTCACGTTCGCCGGCTGGCCGCGCCAATCCGCCGGGCTGATATTGGTATTGACCACGGCGCCGTGATGCTGGTGCACGAATGACACGAGGTCGGGCGTCGATTTGAACTCGGGAAAGCGCACGAGGCGAGGGCGGTCGGCGGCGTTGCCATAGACAGCCTTCTCCACCGCCTCGTAGCCGCGCTGAACGTCGTCCCTGGCTTCGTCCGCGGGCAAACCGTTCAGTTCGCGATGCGAGTAGGAGTGGCTGCCGACGGTATGGCCGCCATCGCGCACGCGTTTGGCGAGCGCGGGGTTTGCTTCGGCGCGCTTGCCGATCATGAAGAAGGTCGCGCGCACGCATTCCTTCGCGAGGATGTCGAGAATGGCGGGCGTCGTCCCCGGCATCGGCCCGTCATCGAAGGTCAGGATGATCTCGCCATGGGCGAGGCCCATCGCGGGATAACCCTGGCCGATGCCTCTGACGTCCTTCGTCGCCACCTTGAACTCGCGCGAGGTGTTGAGCGCGTCCGCGCCGCAGGCATAGGCCGGCGCGGCGCCGGCGAGCCAAGCGATCGACAGAAGGGCGGCGATGGATCTCATCGTGCCGATGTGCCGCGCAAAGGCGTCGTTTTTGCGACGCGCCGCCTCACAATTGAGTCGCGATTCACGGTCATGCTCTGCGCATGACAGTGATCGCACGACGCACGATTCTTGCCGGCCTTGCATCGCTCGGCGTTGCTTCCCTCGCGCGAACGGGGCACGCCGCGGCGGCGACGTTGAAGGCCGCCGCGCAGGCGCGCGGCCTGATCTGGGGCGCCGCGGTCCAGCAGACGCAGCTGCGCGACGACGCCGAATTCGCGGCGCTGGTGGCGCAGCAATGCTCCTCCTTCACGCCGGAATGGGAGATGAAATGGGCCTCGATGGAGGCGCGGCGCGGGCAGCGCAACTTCGCGCGCGCCGATGCGATGGTGGCCTTCGCGAAGCAGCACGGTCTGGGCGTGCGCGGCCACGCTCTGGTCTGGCATCGCAGCGTGCCCGACTGGGCGAGCGCCAATCTCACCTGGGACGCCGTCGCCGCGCATGTCGAGGCGATGCTGAAACGTTACGGCGGCGCGCCATTCGCGCAATGGGACGTGCTCAACGAGGTCATCGAGCCGCAGGACGGCCGCGATGACGGGCTGCGCAACAGCCCGTTTCTGAAGGCGCTGGGGCCGGATTACATCGCGCGGACGCTGACGCTGGCGCGCGCCACGGCTCCGAACACCAAGCTCTACGTCAACGAATACAGCCTCGACTATGACAGCACCATCGAGCGGGCGCGGCGCGACAAGCTGCTGCGCCTCATCGACTCGTTGAAGAAGGCCAATGCGCCGCTCGACGGCATCGGCATCCAGGCTCATCTGCGGATCGACAGGACGCCGTTCTCCGCCGAAGCCTTGCGCAAGTTCCTCGCGGAGCTGGCCGGCCGCAACGTGAAGATCGCGATTACGGAACTGGATGTCCGCGAGCAGAATCTCGAGCTTCCAACGGACGAGCGCGACCGGATCGTCGCCGCCGAGGTCAAACGCTATCTCGACGTCGTGCTCGACGAGCCGGCGGTCACGGGCATCACCGCCTGGGGGCTGTCCGACCGCTATTCGTGGCGCACGACGCCGGAGATGATCGCCAAGGGACGCCGCAATCGCGGGCTGCCGTTCGACGAAACGCTGGCGCCCAAGCCGTTCAGGGATACGATTCTCGCGGCGCTGGAGCGGGCCCGGCCGCGCTGACGGGGGCCGCCGCGGCGCGGGCTCGCACCAGCGGCGCGATGACAAGCGCCAGCGTCAGCGCGAAAGCGATGCTGGCATAGCCGACCATGCCGCTGAACGGCGTCGCTTCCGTCAGTCCTCTCAAGATGAACACCACCAGCAGCGCGGCCTCGTTCACGGCGCCCGACCGGATGGCCTGGCGGAGCGTCTGCCAGAGCGCGAAAAGGAAAAGCGCGAGCAGGAACAGTCCGCCGCCGAACAGCAGTTCGAGATACATATTGTGCGCGTGCGCCGCGACGTGAAACAGCCGCGGATCGAGCGGCAGTATCGCGAGCGCGGAGGTGTAGCCGTATCCGGTGAACGGCTTTTGCGACCACATGTCGAGCACGACCGACCAGATGGCCGAGCGCCCGGTGGCGCTGGTGATTTCCTCGGCGCGGCCGGAGCGCGACAGCAGCGCGAAAATTTCGTCGGAGAAGAATACGAGCGCGGTCGCGGCCACCATGCCGGCGGTGAGCGTCATCAATATTTTTGGCGCGGCGTTCCGGCGGAAGACGAAACCGACCCACAGGGCGGCGGCGAGGGCCAGCATCGAGCTGCGGTTGTTGCTGAGCACGAGGCAGACGAGCGCGCTCGGAATCAGCGCCAGCGCGACGCATCGGCCGAAAAAATCGACCGAGCGGAAATAGAGGATCGCCATCGCGGCGCCGAACGCGGCGATGAACCCGATCCCGTTGGCGGAACCGGTCAGCCCCTTCATGCGGCCGATCTCACCGAAGCCGCCCTCGGCGGTCCATGCCTGCATGACGCCGATTGACGGAATGGCGTAGTAGACGAAGATCGAGCCGACGCAGAGCAGAAGCGCCGCGCACATCATCACCTGTATCGCGACGCGCTGCGTCAGCCATACGCACAGGTGGACCGCATACAGATAGCAGGCGAGAAACAGCAGCGAGCAGGTCAGCGCGAAGGGGACTTTCACGGCGTAGAGCGAGCAGCCGACCAGCGCGGCGAAGAACGCCAGCCATGCATAGAACAGGCGCGGCAAGCGCAAGCGGCCGATCGCGTAGCTGTAGAACAGCGCGCTGGTGGCGAAGATCATGGCGAAGGAGCCGAGCTTGGCCGCGACCTGGATATCGATGCTCTTGTCGTCGTAGTCGCGGATGCGGAAAATCGCGGCCGCGACGAAAATGTAGATCACCGCCATGACGGCGCCGAAGTGCCGATCGCCGAGCACGCCTTGCGCCACCACATAGCAGCCGATCAGCGCGGCCGGCGTCAGCGCCAGCACGTAGAGGGCGAGCTGGTCGTCGCCGGCGAGCGGCATCGCCGCGGCGGCAGCGGCGGCGCACAGCAGGGCGAACGGCACGGCGACATAGGCCATGCGTGGCGAGGTGGGTGTCATCGTTGCGTCACCGGTTTCGTGTCTCGCATGCGTGCCGAAATTTTGAGCAGCCGAAGTTCCGCCGATAAATCTACTTGCGCCATCACTGTGACCAGATTGCGGGGCATCGTTCGCCGGTGAGCAAGGATCAAATGGTACCGCCAGCACCCGACACGACACTGACGCGGCATCAGGCGACGATGCGCGGCCTGAAGGAACGGCTCGGCGGCATTGCGTCGGTGCTGCCGCCGTCGCGGCCGATCGTCTATCTCGACTATCCGGTGCACGACAATGTCGGCGATCTCCTGATCCATCAGGGCGCCGACGCGTTTCTCGACGACTACGGCTATACGGTGCTCGGCCGGTTCAGCATGCACGATTTCACGCGGCGCGGCCGTCACGACGAGGCATCGGTGGTGCTGAAGCCGTCGATCCGCGATCTCGATGCGCTGATGCAGCGCGGCTGCGCCATCGTCCTGCACGGCGGCGGCAACTTCGGCGATATCTGGCCGCAGTTCCAGATGTTCCGCGAACTGATCATCGCGCGCTATCCCGATACGCCGATCGTCGTTCTGCCGCAGACGATCCATTTCGCGAGCATCGCCCAGCGCGGGCGCTCGGCGCGCCTGCTGTCGGCGCATCGCCAGCTTTACATCTTCGTCCGCGACCGCGAATCGCTGACGTTCCTGCGCGAAGCCAATGCCGGCGGCGACCTGATGCCCGACATGGCGCACCAGCTCTGGGAGCGGCCTGCGCTCGCCGTGCCGGAGCGCGAACGCGGCACGCTGGTTGTCCGGCGGCGCGACCGGGAGAGCCGCAACATCGACAACGCCGCGCAATTCGACTGGGACGAGCTCAATGGCCGTGTCTCGCGCTTCACGCTGCGCGCGCTCCGCAAGTGGCAGACCATCGACAATCCGCTGCGCCACCTGGTGTCGAATTACGCGCTGTGGCGCGTCTATCGCGACAGCCTGGTGGCCCGCGCGGTGGCGCGTTTCCGGCCCTATGCCGAGATCGACACGGACCGGCTGCACGGCATGATCCTCGCCGCGCTGATGAACAAGGAGGTGCGTTACAGCGAAGGCAGTTATGGCAAGCTCCAGCGCTATGCCGGCCTCTGGCTCGGCGGCTCCGACCGGGTCGGCACCGGCGACGTCCCCTCGGCGGCGGAATAGAGCGGGCCGGCGGTGTCGAAACGCCTGAAGAAGCAAGTCGTGCGCGCGGTGCCGTGGAGCATCGCGGAAAGCGTCCTCAACGGTCTTGCCGGTCTCGGGCTCGTCTTTACGCTGGCCTGGCTGCTCACGCCGGCCGAGATCGGCAAGGCGGCCGTGGCGCTCGCCATTGTCGGAACGGTCGAAATCATCGCGCAGCTTGGCATGGTCGAGGCCCTTGTCGGGGCGCGGTCGGCGCATACGCGCGCGTCCGATACGGCCTTCACCGTCGTCATCGTGATGTCCGTTCTGGCGGCGGCGCTCTGTTTTGTCGGCGCCGACGCGGTCGGCCGGTTCTACAACGAGCCCGAGATCGCGCAGCTTCTGAAAGCCGCGGTGTTCATTCTTCCGCTCAACGCGCTGGTCGCGGCGCCGACCGGGCTGCTCGTGCGCAAGATGCGCGCCGCCGCGGTCACTTTGCGCATGACGGCGACCCGAATCGTCACCATCCTCGCGACCGCGCTTCTCGCCTATTTGCATTTCGGCGCATGGTCGCTGGTGCTTGGCACCCTGGCGGGCTCGGTCGCGACCTTGCTGGCGGTCGCGCCGGTGATATCGAGGTGGCCGCGCTTGCGCTTCCATCCCGCGGAGTTTCGCAAGCTGATCTCGTTCGGCGCGGCGCTCAGCATCGAGCGCCTGCTATGGGGCGTGATGACGCGCCTGTTCTGGCTGGTGATCGGCTATGTCCACGGTGCGACGATCCTCGGATACTTCCAGTTCGCGCAGCGCCTGATCGATGAAACCGCCAATCTGGTACAGACCTTCGCGATCCGCTTCGGCCTGTCGTTCTTCGCGGCGCTCGAGCGCGCCGGGCGGGACACCGCAGATGCCTTCCTCAAGGCGACGCGCCTCATTACCGCGGTCGCGGCGCCGATCTTTACCGGGCTGGCTTTGGTCATGCCGGATCTGGTCGGCACGATCTTCTCGGCGAAATGGGAGCCCGCGGTGATCGTCGCCCAGGTGGCGGCGCTGGGCTGGGTGGTCGGATTCAACCGCGTGCTGGTCGGCCCGGCGTTGCGCGCACGCGGGCGCCAGGCGGGGCTCGTATTCTATGCGGCGCTGGCTTGCGCCGTTTCGATCATCGCCGCATTGCTGACCGCGGGCTACGGCCTGCCGGCGATTGCGCTGGCCTGGGTCATGCGCCATCTCGTCGGCGCGCCGTGGAGCGTCTATGCGATCCGGCGCTATCTCGGCATCCCGGTGGCGCGGCAGGTCGGAGCGGTCATCCGTTCCCTGGCGGCGGCGGCCTTGATGGCGGCTGTGGTGATCGCCGTCGAAATCGCGATGCAAGGGCAGGCGACGATGGCGCGGTTGATTGCCGAAGTCGCGGTCGGCGCCGTGACCTATGCGGTGGCGCTCGTCGTGTTCGACCGCGCGACCTTGCGCCTGCTCCGGGATCTCGCTGTCGATATCCGCGGGCTCAGGGCACCGGCACGGCCGCAGCCGGCCGAGTAAATTCTTCCGTCGGGTCCGCGTGCGGCGCCAGGGCGACGGCGTCGAGCCGGTCGAAAAACGCCGCGCCGTTGGTGGTCTCGAACTTGCGCGCGAAAACGTACTGCTTGCCGAGAAAATCCGGGGCGTCGTCCGCCCTCAGAGCCTGCGGGTGCCCGCGCCGCGAGCCCCGCATGTTGTAGTAGCGGCGGTTGTCATTGACGAAGCGAAAGCGCGGCTCATTCACCAGCACCGTCTGGACGAAACTCTCGTCGGGGATCAGGACGCGGCGCATGTAGCCGACGATGTCCGGGTTGCCGTCGGTGAAGTCGAGCAGATAGTCGGCGCAGGCGCGCCGGATCGTGTGCCAGTAGCTGCCGGCGTAGCAGCGAAAGCGTTCGGTGAACGGCGGCGCCGCGGCACGGCGGCCGAACAGCAGACCATAGGCGGTGTTGATCCGGTACGGCGCATCGAGCCGGTCGAAGACGATGCGCGGTGCCTTCAGCGCCGCGCGCTCGATTACGCTCGCGCTGTCCTTGACCTTTTTATACTGAAAGTAATAGCGACCGTGGCCGTGTCCGGGCGGCCAGTGCATCGGCTGCATGTCGATCGCGTCCTGCTTCACCGCATCGAAATGGTGAAGAAAGCCGTCGTGCTCCGCGCCGGCCAGTTCGGCGGTGAAGGCCTCGAGCGAAGATACCGGATAATCCTGTCCGCTGAGATTGGTGATCCAGTCGTAGTCGATATGGTCGCGCGCCCAGCGCAGCGCGGCGAGATAACCGTCCACGATCTCGAAATCGCCGCGGCCGCCCTTGCCGCCGATGACGTGGACGCGCGGGTCGCCGCCGAATGTCGATGCCGGCAGCGCCGCGCCGCGAATGTCGTGGCTGATGAGCACATGGCTGTCCGGACAGCCGCCCCGCAAGACGCGAACGAGCCGCGCCAGTTGCGCGGGCTCCTTGTGGCTCTGGATCAGAAACAGGGGCTGCATCGGTGGCCGCATCAATCGAACGCTCCCGCCGCGGCAAGCCGCGCCTTGTTTTCCTCGGCGTCGCTGAAGCGCCCGTAACGGCCGACGTCGATATCGCGGCGGATGATCTGCGCCGGATTGCCGGCCACGACGCAGCGCGGCGGCACGTCCTTGGTCACCACGCTGCCGCTGCCGACAACGCTGCCGTCGCCGATCTGGATGCCCGGCAGGATGATGCTGCGCGCGCCGATGAAGCAGTTCTTGCCAATGCGCGTATGCAGATAGAGCCCGCGCGTCATGTCGTGGGCGAGGATCGCGACGTCGAACGCGATGTAGCTCCAGGCGCCGACATGCACGCCGGCGGGGTAGGTCTTGTCGAAGCGCGCGCTCAGCGAGAACGATGCGGTCGGATCGATGTCCATGCCCCAGACCCGCGTGAAATACAGCGCCTTGGCGCGCACCAGCGCCCGCCGCAGCCGGCCGAACGCGTTGAGGCTGCGCTGTCTGCCCCGGCGCGGCGCCTGCGCCGCGGATGTCTGTAAGGTCGAAGAATCGCTCATGAGCCACCTCGCTTGGCCTGGCACGATCTTGCGGAAAGCGCGGGCATCAGCACGACGAGCGCGGTCGATTTTGGCTGCCGTTGTTCTCCCGGCGTGAAAACCCGAGCGGTGCCGCGCGGGAAGCGGCGGCAGAACTGCGTCAGCGTCGAGGCCGTCGCCATCAGGGTATCGCGCTGCGGCTCGATGGCGATCAGCCCGGCCTTGAGCACATGGGCATCTTTCACGTTCGCCAGCTCGAGCGTTTGCAGACAGACCTTGAAAAGATCCCGATAAAGATGGGCGGGCTTGATGAGGGGCCCGGCCATGCCGCCGAGGATGTAGTCGCGGCTCTGCACACAGCCGTTGGCCGCCATGGCGCTGGCCGCGCCCAGCCCCAGCATCGCGGTGGCGACCAGCACCGCCGCAGCGCGCATCCTCACGTCGACTCCGTGGCGCCGGCGCGCGGCTGGCCGAGATAGGAGTAAGGTGTGATGTAGGAGCTGCTGCGATAGTAGTCGTAGTCACGCAGCTTCTGCATGTCGACGCGCGTGAGCACCGTGCCGAGGAGGCGGTCCTGCATCGGCGCCAGCGTTTCGAGCGCCTGGGCCACGACATCGCGCGGCGTGGCGTCCCAGCGGATCGTCAGGAGCACGCGGTCGGCGATTTCGCCGAGCGCGCGCGCATCGACGAGCGGCACGAGCGGCGGCGAGTCGATGATGACGCAGTCGAAATGCGTGCGCAGGCGGTCCAGCATGTTGCGCATCGCATCGGAGAAAACGAATTCATTGGAGGCGCCGCGCGGCCGGGGCGGCGAGGGGAGCACGGCAAGTCCGGTCGGGCGGTCGACGAACAGCGCCTGCTCGATCGGCGCCTGTCCCAGCGCCACCTCGACGACGCCCACCTGCGCCTGCGGGCACAGCGAGCGGCTCATCTCGGGATTGCGCAGGTCGCCCTCGACCAGAATTGTGCGTTGGCCAAGGGCGGCGATCGACAGCGCGAGATTGGCGGCGAGCGTCGTCTTGCCTTCGCCGTCGATCGACGACGTCACCACGATCGATTTGGCCGGCCCGTGCCGCGCGGCGCGCTGGATCGCGAGGCGCACCGCGCGCACCGATTCGGCGAACAGCGAGGTTGGCTCGTCCAGAACGTAGCGCATCAAGGGCGGCTGCATCGCCGTCGGCAGCAACTGAATGGCGTTCGGATCGTAATGCTCGAGCGCCGCGCGTCCCTTGTTGGCGCGATGCGAAAGCTCGCGCGTCCCGATCACGGGTATGGCCGCCAGGGTCGGCACGCCGGTGACTTCCTCGGCGTGCCGCAGCGACTTGACGCGGTGGTCGGCGCTGTCGAGCAGGAAGGCGAGCGCGCCGCCGAGGCCGAGGCCGAGCATGCCGGCCGCGGCGAGAATCAATGTGCTTTTCGGGAACGACGGCTGGAGCGGCACGGCCGCCTTCGCCACCAGGCGCGCGTCGGGGAGCTCCAGCGTCTCCTGCGCTCTCGTCTCCTTGTATCGGGCGAGGAATGTCTCGTAGAGCGTGCGCGTGGCGTCGGCCTCGCGCTGCAGCTCGCGCAGGCGAACCTGCTCGAGACCGGATTCGTTCGATGTCGTCTTCATGTTCGCCAGGCTGCGCGTGAGCGCATCCTCGCGGGACCGGGCGACGGTGTAGGCCTGGCGGGTGCTTTCGAGAATCCGGCGCACCTCTTCGTCGATCAATCTCTTGGTCTCGCGCAATTGCGCCTTGGCGTTCATCACCAGAGGGTGCTGCGGGCCATACTTGCTCGAGACGTCGGCAAGCGTCTTGGTCACGTCCGCGTACTGCGTGCGCAGCCGCGTGATGACGTCCGAGGAGAGCGCCTGCGCGATGGTGCCGGGGTCGCCCTTGGTCTTGGCAATGCTCTCGACCTGCTCGAATCGCGCGCGGGCTTCGGCCGTTTGCACATGCGCCTCGACCAGCTTGTTGTTGAGATCGGTGAGTTGCTGGTCGTTGACGGTGACGCCCTGCGTGACGGTCAGGTTGTTCTTGGCGCGATAATCCTCGACGGCGCGATCGGACTCCTGAACCTTGGTTCTGAGCGTCTGAAGTTGCTGGTCGAACCATGTGGTGGCGATCTTGCGCGTGTCGAGCTTGCTCTGCACCTGCTCCGTGAAATAGGCGTTGGTCACCGCGTTGGCGATTCTGGCGGCCTTCTCGGGGTTTTCCGAGGTGGCGTCGATATTGATCACGAAGGTGGAGCCGTCGCGCGCCACCTTCAGCCGGCTGGCGCCGAGATAATTGACCGCCTTCGTGGCCGCGAGGTCTCGCGCATCCAGCTCGGCGAGCGCCGGGCGCGACGGGGAGAACAGCCCCATGATCGGAGCGAGCAGGCTGGTGCGGCGGCCGAATTCGTCGTCTTCACCGAGATTGAGCTGATCGACGACGCGGCGCAGAACGCCCTGGGACTGCAGCAAGACCGCCTGGCTGTTCACCGTTGCCTCGTCGCTGGTCGGGCTGGAGCCTTTCTGCTGGTTGCCGTCATTGTCGGCGACGCTGGAGCGGCGCGGCTCGATCAATACGGTGGCAGTGGCCGTGTAGCGGGGCGCGGCCAGCGTGACGAACAGCATCGCCGCCGCGACGAACGCCAGCGTCGTCAAGGCGATGACGCCGCGCCGGCGCTTGAGTACGCGCAGGCTTTCGCGGATGTGCTGTGTGTAGTTTGCCATGACCTCCGGCGGAGGCGGCGGCGAATCGCGTTTCTCGTTCCGTGCGTTTGACACCGAGACGTGCTGAAGCATCAAAAATTTCTCCGGGAGCTCGTCCGGCCTCTGATCATACGACGCGAGGGCGCGCCCTTCCGAGAGAACGGCTCACGCCGGCTGCGCGACGCAAAATATCGATGCTCAACAACAGAGCGACTGAACCGTTCCTGCGATGCAGCATGAAAACCAAATGCGTCGAAGGCGCGGCAATTGCGTGACGTTACATAGGTGATGGTGTTGCGCGTATTTTCATCATGTCGCTTGCTGCATGTGCCGATGCAATGTGCAAACGCGCGAGTCGGAACAAGTTGTTTTCGTGCAACGGAGTCGTCGATCTGCTGACGTTACTATTTGTGCCGCAATGTGCCGCCATAGACATTGCACCGCAGCCGGTTGCAACGGCGGTGTTGCAGACAGTCATTGGGGCGTAAGATGAAACTTGTTCTCATTTCAACGTCGGATGTCGAATCCGGACGTATCGATGTGCTCGAGCGCATGGTGCGCAGCGTCGAGCAGGCCGCCGCGGTTCTCGATACGCGCGTGTCGATCGGAATTCTTCTGCTGCTGCAAAGGTGCCCCGAGTATCGCTATTGGGCGCTGAGCCGGAGTCTGCCGGCTTTCGTGCAGGCGATTCCGTGCACCGAAGCGATGTCGCTATCGGCGGCGCGCAACCTGTTGCTGACCTATGCCAAGTCCAACGGCATGATCGATTCGACGACCGTCGTCGGCTTTCCCGACGACGATTGCTGGTATCCCGCGGGCGTGCTCGAGTCCATCACGCGTTCTTTCGCTACCGAATCGAAGCTGGGGCTGTGGTTCAGCAAATATTCGTCGGCGCCGGTGCCGATCGCGCTGGCCGACCGCGCCGGGCGCGCCACGGCGCGCGACGTCGTTCGCGAAGTGTCGTCGAACACGATGTTCGTGCGCGGGCATGTGCTGCGCTCCGCCGCGGTCTTCGACGAGACGCTCGGCGTCGGCACCGTGAACGGCGGCGGCGAGGATACCGAGTTCGCCCTGCGCGCCTACCTGGCGAGTGCGCAATCGCTGTATGTGCCTGCTCCGGTCATCGGCCATCGCGATAAATCCCCGCAACTGCGGCCGAAGTATTATCGCGGCGGGCTCATCGCGCTGGCGCGCCACGCTCGCCAGCAGCCGCGCATCGGCGTCGAGTTCGCGCGCAAGCTCGCCGTTGGCGTCTGGCTGGTCGGAACGCGGCAGTTGCCCGTCCGCGCCTTTCGCACCGCGGTCGCGGTCGCGCTCAAGTCGCGCCGTCCCGCCGCCGCCTGACTTCAAGACATACGGAGAAGCCCGATGGCCGAGAGGTCGTGCGTCATTGTCGTTGAGAATCTGCCCGTGCCGATGGATCGCCGCGTCTGGCAGGAAGCGCTGGCGTTGCGCCAGGCCGGCTGGACCGTTTCGGTCATCTGCCCGACAAACGAGCGTCATCCCTCGCTCTACGAGGAGCTCGACGGCATTGCCATTTACCGGCATCCGCTGCCGCTCGAGGCGCGCGGGCGCTTCGCCTTCATGTTCGAATATGCCGCCGCGCTGTTCCACGAATTCCGCCTGCTGTGGCGCGTCTGGCGCGAGCGCGGCTTCACCGTGATCCAGGGCTGCAATCCGCCGGATCTCATCTTCCTCGTCGCCCTGCCGTTCAAGCTGATGGGCAAACGCTTCGTGTTCGATCACCACGATGTCTGCCCCGAGCTGTTCGAGGCCAAGTTCAACCGCAAGGGACTCATCCACCGCGCCTTGCTGCTGGCGGAGCGGCTGACCTTCATGTCGGCCGATCTCGTGATCTCGTCGAACGAAACCTATCGCGAGCTGGCGATCACGCGCGGCGGCCGGGACCCCAAGGACGTCGTCACCGTCTACAGCATCCCGGACAAGTCGCGCATCTATCGTCTGCCGCCCGATCCCGGCCTGCGCCGCCGCGAGAAGTTCGTGCTCGGTTATGTCGGCGTCATCGGCGATCAGGACGGCGTCGATCATCTGGTGATGGCGCTCGACCATCTCGTTCGTGATCACGGCCAGCGCGATTTCCATGCCGTCATCGTCGGCGACGGCCCGGCGCTCGCGTCGGCGCGCGCGCTGGCGGACAGCCGCGGCCTCGGCGATTTCGTCACCTTCACCGGCTACCTGAACGGCAAGGATCTGTTGCGCCAGCTCAACACCTTCGATATCGGCATTATCCCCGATCCGGTGAATGCCTATAACGACAAGATCAGCATGAACAAGGTGTTCGAATACAGCGCGCTCGGCGTCCCCAGCGTCGCCTATCCGCTGTTCGAGACGCGGCGCCTGCTCGGCGGCGCGGGTGTCTATGCCGAGGGCGACACGCCGGCCGATCTGGCGCGCGCCTGCGCGACGCTGATGCAGGACGATGAGCTGCGCGCCCGCTGTTCCGACGAGGCGGCGCGGCTGGCGCAACACGCCTTTAGCTGGACGCGGGAAGCCGGCAAGTATGTCGCCGCCTACGATCGGCTGGTGCCGTCCGCGCCGGAGACCGTCGCCGTCAAAATCGAAGGGAAGCGTTGAAGCCGATGACGTGCTTGTCGTAGCTGTTGATCGCGACGCTGCTGTCGCGCTGCAGGTACCGGTAATACACCGAGCTCGACGCCCAGTTGTTAATCAGGTGCTTGAGACGCAGTTCGGCGGCGTAGACGTTGTCGTTTCTGTCCATACCCTGGAATTTGTCCTTCTCGTAGACCAGCAGGGGCGAGAGGATGAGGTTGGGCCGGAGTTCATAATCGGCGCCGAGTTGATACGATGAGGCGAGCGCGGCGGTCGGGCTGGTGTCGGACGTGGTCGTGACCACCTGCTCGGTCTTGAAATGCACGTCCATCTGCCGCGTCGGGCGCCAGGTGAGCGTGGCGCGATAGGCCGGGCCGGAAACGTCGCCGATCGCAGCCGATGCGAAATTCTGACGCAGATAGCCGGCCGCGAACTCACCCCGGATCAGCCGCGACAACTCGAGATTGACGCCGGCCAGGGCGCGATAGCCGTTCGAGTTGAGCGACGTGGTCGGCGTGCCGCGCAGCTCCCGCCAGTTGTTCTCGAACGCCGCGAACACCGCCGATTTTTCGGAGAAGGCATAGTCGATGCGGCCGTGCGCCGTATAGACCTCGCCGTCGCGCGCATCCTGATTAATGGTCGCGCCGTCGGCGGCGCGCACCGAGCCATAGTCGTAACGGTCGACGCGCGCGCCGCCCGATGTGGTGATGCGGCCGAACTGCTTGCGCAGGGTCACGTCGCCGGACAGGAAGCCATAAGGCGTCGGCTCGATGGCGCCCGTCGGGGAGGTGAGCGATCCGATCTCGTCATGCAGATAGGCGGCCTGGAAGCGGCCCAGCACCTGCGTGCTGTGGTCGATGTCGATGCGCCCGTTGGCGCTGAAGTCGATATCGGTCGAGTTCAGGCTCGTATTGCTGCGATAGTTCGTCGTGTCGGCGATCAGCCGCATATCGAGCGAGTGCCGCTCCCACAGACTTTGCGCGCTCAGGCCGGCCGAGAAACGGCTGGCGAAATCGGCCTGCTTGTTGGTCGAGGACGAAAAGACGTTGCTGTCATAAAAGGCGCCCGCCGTCAGCGTCGGCGTATACATCCACGGGCCGAAGCGGATGCCGCGCGGCGCGTATTCCGGGCGCACGCGCGTCGCCACCGGCGTATCTTCGGGTGCCACCGGATCGCGGGTTTTTGGCTCGGACAGAACCGGCAGCGGCGTTGACTCAAACGGGCGCAGCGCGTTCCAGGGCGGAGCGATCTCGCGTATCGGATCGATGACGAGTTGCGCCTGCGCCTGTCCCGCGCCGAGCGAGACGGCGAGAAACGTCCCTCCGAGCAAACGGGACAAAAGCGAATGAGGTCGGCGCCTGGCCGCCATCGAGCGATGCACGGATGGCGCCTAGAAGTAACGCTCTGCGACCCGCAGATTGTCGCCCGGATAGACGCGCACCGCGCCCTCGAGCGGGACGATCACCGTTTCGTGCGACCCGGCGCGCCGCAAAAACACTTTGCCTTCGTTGGCCCGGTAGGTGAGGCCGCCCGCGGTCGCCACGGCATCGGCGACGGTGATGCCGGGCTGGAATGGATAGACGCCGGCCTTCTTGACCTCGCCGTGGACATAGAATGACGCATAGGTCGCGATCTCGACATTCACCTTCGGATCGTTGGCGACCTTGCCGTGCATGCGGGCCTTCAGCGCATTTTCGAGTTGCGCCGTGGAGAGGCCGGCGGCTCTGACCTGTCCGACGAGCGGGATCGACACGAAGCCGGCGCTGTTGACCTCATAGTCGCCGTTCACCTCGGCATCGCCATAGATCTTGAGACGCACCTTGTCGCCTGGCCCCAGCACATAGGGGCCGGCCGCGGCGCGGCCTGGGGGCGGGCCGTAACTCGAAACCTGAGTGTCCTGATAAATCGCCTGTTCGCTTGCAGCGCAGCCGCCCAGGACGAACGCCGGCAACAGGCACAATGGAATCATACGTAGCTGAACCATGTTCGCCACCACACAATACAACGTTGTTACGCACATTCCCCCGGCTGACGTTGCGAACGCTTGAATGGCGTCGTTGTTCCGCGCCCGGTGAGAATTATTTACGAGAGAAGTTCAAAGCTCGCGAGAATGACCACCCAGACAAGCAAATTAAGCACCAGAAAGCCGCCGCGCATTTGCGACGCGCTGCATTCGTCGCGCCCTGACATGCAGTTGTTGAGGAAAGATCGAAACTTGGTCCGTTTTACGGCCTCCATGCGCAACTCTGCCTCATGTCGCGGCACCAGTGCAGTCAGTCTGCACACAATTTGACACACATTATGACAGCCGCTGTCGCGTGCGTGCCCCAGTGTCTTCACATTGCCCGTTCACTCTCGCTGCACTGCACGCGCAGAAAGAGGACGCCGATGAACTTTTCAATCCCGATGGATCAACTGCGCCGTTCCGGAGACGCGGCGGCGCTTGGTGGCTCCGATTCGCTGCTGCAGCGATTGCAGACGCGCCCCATTCAGCATCGGTCGCAGCAGCCCGTTTCACGCGTCATGCCCGAGCCGTCGAATGCGATGATCGCGGCCAAGCGCGCGATCGATATCGCCGGCGCCTTGTTCGGCCTGATCGCATTCGCACCGCTCTTCATCGGCATCGCCATCGCGATCAAGGCGACGTCGCCGGGCCCCGTTTTCTTCCGGCAGAAGCGCTACGGCTATCGCAATCGACGCTTTTGGATTTTCAAGTTTCGCACGATGTACACCGATCGCGGCGATGCGCGCGGCGTGCAGCAGACCGTCGGCAACGATCCGCGCGTTACGCGGATAGGCCGCATCCTGCGCAAGTCGAGCCTCGATGAGCTGCCGCAGCTCATCAACGTGCTCAAAGGAGACATGTCGCTGGTTGGTCCTCGCCCGCACGTCCCCGGCATGCTGGCCGGCGGCATGCTCTACGAGCAGCTCACGCCATACTACTTCCAGCGCCATATCGTGCGCCCGGGCGTCACGGGCCTGGCGCAGGTCAGCGGCTTTCGTGGCGAGACCACGGTGGCGCTGTCGGCGATCGAGCGGCTCGATTACGATCTGCGCTACATCGCGACCTGGTCGCTGTGGCTCGACATCAAGATCATCGTACGCACCGTGTTCCGCGAGATCACCCGGGGCTCGGGCGGCTAGCCGCCGCCTCAACCTGCTGTGGCTGCTGGTCCGCAGCCGCCGCGCGCTGTCGAAGGGTGGCAATGGCGTCACGGCTTTCCTGTGGCGCGCATCGGCAGCACTCACCGTCGCTGCCGCCGCCGCGATGATCTGGATCGGCATGATCTTGCCGCTGCCGTCGATGTGCCGACAGCGCGCCGTCTCATCGCGGCACATGCTGCGTCCGTTTGCACGCCCGGTTGACCGTGGCCGTTAGCGTTAATTCCGCTCGGCGATTCAGTCGCACGCAATGGTCGCTATAATTCACTCACGCAATCTGCAGTGCATACTTACTACCGGGGATCTGCGATGAGGAAGCGCGCGGCGTTGTCGGCCGCTTTCTATATAGGGCTCGTTATGGCCGTTGCGCCCGGCGCGCTCGCGCCCGCGCCCGCCCGCGAAACCAAAGCGCCGCCGGTTCAGGCAACCATTCCGGTCTCGACGACGCAGCGCTTTCAGCAGCCCGGCCAGATCAGGCCGGCGAGACCGCCATTCGAGGAACCGGCGATCCGCGCGCAGGCCCCGGCCGGCCCGCCACCGCCGCCGAACGATCCGCGTTCGCCCGGCGCGCTGCCGCCGCCGGTGACCGCCGAGCCGAACCCCGACACGCTCAACATGATCCGCACCGCGCCGGAGCAGATCGGCCAGATGCCGGGTCAGTTCATGTGGATCCGCGACGGCCTGATGGCCGTGCGCGGCCCGCTCGCCAACGATCTCGTTTTCTTCAACGACGAGGGCCGCGTGCTCGGCCGCGCCAAATTCCCCGAGGGCTTCGATACCGAGGACATTGTCGGCCTGCCGACGGCGATCCGCCTGATCGACTTCTCGCATCGCACGCAGGCGACCATCCAGCGCAATGTCGATCCGGCCACCTTCACGACGTTGCAATCGACGCCGAACGGTTCCGATCCGTCGATCCGCGCGCGCCGGCTGACGCGGCGCGGCGCGCAGGAAATGATCGTCAATGACGAGCGGCAGAACGGCACGCATCCGCTGACCGTGCGCTCGGTCGCCGGCGGCCAGTTGGCGCAGGCCTATGAGATTTCCACCGGCACCGGCGACAACCGCTATGTCGTCAGCGAGGAAATCGTGGCGGTGAAGCCGGCGCTCACCGTACGCGTCGTGGTGCAGCGCTTCGACAAGGCCGGCAAGCTGTCCGGCGTCGTTCATGTGCCGCTCGACAACTTCGAGATGGTCACCCGCAATTTCATCGCCATTACCGGCGGCGGACAGGCGCGCGTGCTGCGCTCGACCGTCGAGGGCGTCAGGATCGACGAATACGATTTCGCCGCGCCGCCGCGCGCCGGCAACCGCCGCCTGGGCGACACCGAACTCAAGAGCCTGTCGCGCAAATTGCGCGAGATCGCGGTCGATACCACGGTGCAGGGCGACAACTCGACGCCGTTCAACGGCGCCGGCGCGCCTGTTGAGATCGACATCGCCGCGCCGCCGGTTTCCCGCGCCAAGGTGCTGGAGAATGCGCGCGCCTATCTCACCGTCAACTGGACGATGCAGCGCGAGAACTTCGAGCGGTCCGGCATCGAGAGCCGCTGCGACCCGGTGCGCTCCTATGTCTGGCTGCGGCCGCGCAACTTCACCCGCGACATGATCGGCACCACCATCGGCCCGATGCCCTATCGCTGGGGCGACGATGACACGCCGGCCACCTTCCGCACCCGCACCGAATGGGGCGCGCTGGCCGGCAACCTCTGCACCTGCCGCCAGGCCGAATTCAATTACTGTGTCTTCGCCGACTCCGCCGGCGTCGATTGCTCCGGTTTCGTGTCGCGGGCCTGGGGCATCGACAAGCGCGGCACCTCCGGGCTGCTCGATGTCGCCACCGATCTCGACAGCCTCGCCGATCTCAGGCCGGGCGACGCCTTCGACTGGCCGCAACGCCATGTGCGGCTGTTCACCGGCATGGCCGAGGGCGCCGCCATCGCCTTTGTCGTGCTGGAATCCTCGACGCGCTTTCTGTGTCAGGGCGTCTGCGAGCGCACCTATCGCCCGAGCGAGATGCACGGATATCGGCTGATCCGCTACAAGGGCATCACCGACAACGCCGGTGTCGCCGGCAATGCCAAGCCCAATGGAGCGGCCGCCGCGGCGACGGCAGCATCGCATGGCGCCACGACCGCGCCGGCGGCGACCAGCGAAGCAGGCGCCGCCCCGGCGCCGAAGGTCACCCGCAAGTCCACCAAGGTGAAAGCCCGCGCCGCCGCCTCGCAGCGCCGCGTCACCATCATCGACAGGCGGACGTCATGGTGACGATCATTGCATGTTGCCCGGGTGGAGCGAAGCGAAACCCGGGATCGTGGCCCCGGATTTCGCTGCGCTTCATCCGGGCTACGGGGATGCTTGCCGTCCTCGCGTCGTTGTTCACCGCACCTGACCGCGCTCGCGGCATCACCCGCGAGGAAGACATCATTCGCAATCTCAACGAGACCTTCAAGGCGCCGTCGGTGTTTCCGCCGAATCCGGCTTTGCGGCCCAATCCGGACGGCACGCGCAATCACAACGGCAACAATCACGACGACCGCGTCATTACGCCGCTCGGCCACGATCAAGGCGCGCCGCCGGAACAGGCGCTGGATATCCTGCCGGAGCGCACCTTTCCGTTCCTGGTGGCGCTCGTCGAAGACCAGCGCCCGCCGCAGGAAGGCTATGTCTGCGTCGGCACGCTGATCGCGCCGCAATGGGTGCTGACCGCCGCGCATTGCACCTTCGCCTGGACGCGGCGCTGGCCGATCGATCCGGAGGTCTTCGCGCTGTTCAACACGACGCGCCTGTCGCAGCCCGGTCCCAAGGTCGCGGTCCGCAAGATCGTGGTGCATCCGCAGTACGATCCGCGGACCCTGAAGAACGATGTTGCGCTTCTGAAGATCGATACCAACGGCCAGAGTTTCGGTCCGCCGCTCAAACTGGAAGGGCCATCGCCGATGAGCCGGAAGGGCGATATCGGCCACGTCGTGGGGTGGGGCGTCACCAATCTGGCATTGCTGGCGCGGCAGAAGGGCGAGGTGCAGCAGCTGTTGCAGGTCGCCGTGCGCGGCGACTCCTGCTTTTCCGCCGGCAACTTTCCCAAGCTCAAGGGCGCCGGCGTGTTCTGCGCCTCCTCGCTCTCGGCGCATCACGACGTCTGCTACCGCTTTGGCGGTGGCCCGGTGATCATGCGCGACGCATCGGGGCAGCAATATATGGGCGGCATGGTGTCGTGGCCGGCGGTGTGTCCACCCGTCGTGGACAAGATGAACGCCTATCTCGACGTCCAGCACTTCGTGCCCTGGATCAAGAGCATCATCGCGGCTAATGGCGGAGCGGGAAAATGACGGGCGCGGCCACACGAGGTCTGGCGGCCGCCGCCATCGGGCTGGCGCTCGTCGCCGGCGTTCGCGCGCAAACGCAGGACAGCATCCTGCGCTCGCTGCCGAATGTGGAGCGGCAATACCAGCAAAGGGTCGAACAGCTCAGGTCTGGCGAGCCGCAGCAGGTCTTCCTCGGAACGGCCAGCGTGATGCCGGACCGCGCGCAGAGCAACGTCGTGTCGATCGGGGTCGCCGGCGTGCCGCAGCAGCGCGGCCATTATTGCGGCGGCGTTCTGATCGCGCCGGCCTGGGTCCTGACTGCGGCGCATTGCGTGGCCGAGGCCACGGGCACGGATAGCCGGACGCAGATCGCGCCGCTCGCGCCCGCACAACTGCAGATTCTGTTCGGCACCAATGTTCTGTACCGCGACGGCGTATCCACGCCCGTGGCCCGCATCCTGCCGCATCCCGACTATCGCATCACGGCGCAAGGCGTGCCCGAGAACGATCTGGCGCTGCTGCAATTTTCCGAGCCGCTGCCCGGCACGCCGGTCAGCATCGCCTCCGACACATTGGTCGCGATCGGACTTCGCGACGGCGACCGCATGCTGATTACCGGCTGGGGCAGCGCGTCCTTCAATGTCGGCAGCCCGATTTCCGGCAATCTGCTGCTCGCCATCGTGCCGGTGGTCGGCAACGACAAATGCAACGAAGCCTATGGCGGCGCCGTCACCGACAGGATGCTCTGCGGCGGACTCGGCGCTGCCGACTCCTGCCAGGGCGACAGCGGCGGCCCCTCGTTTATCTATGACGAACGCGGCGTGCCGGTGCTGATCGGCATCGTGAGCTGGGGCGCGGGCTGCACCGAGAGGCGCTATCCGGGCGTCTACGTCAATGTCAGCAAATATCGGGACTGGATCAATGGCGTCACCGGCGTACGCACGGCCGCGCAATAGGGCACTTAGCCTCTCTGCCGCGCTCGCGGCGATGGCCGCCTGCGCGGCCGCGCCGGCGCACGCGCAATACGAACAGCATTTCGGCCCGCGGCTGCTCTATCCGCCAGTGACCGTCCAAACCAGCCACAGCAACACCACGCTGACGATGCGTGACGCGATTCAGAGCATCGCCATCGGCACGCGCCTCCTGTCGGTGAGGTCGCGCGTCATTGGCGGCCAGTTGGCCCCCGCCGGCGTCGATCCGTGGGCTGCCTCCATCGGTTTGAAGGGTGTGGACCCGCGCGTCGGGCATTTCTGCGGCGGCTCGTTCATCGCCGCCAACTGGGTGCTGACCGCCGCACACTGTATCGCACCGGACTCGGCGGCGAAGATCCACGTCTATGGCGGCAGCGCCGATCTGGAGAGCGGCGGCGCCATCCACGCGGTCGACCGCGTCGTTATTCACGAAAAATTCGACGACGACACGCTGGAAAACGACGTCGCGCTGTTGCACCTGGCCACGCCGTTCAAGGGCAAGACGCTGCCCTTGCTGACGCCGGCCAATGTCGAGAAGCTGGCGCCGGCTGCCGCCATCGGCACCGTCATCGGCTGGGGCCTGACGCCGGAAGGTTTCGAGGTGCAGAACGCGCTGCGGCGCGTCTCCGTGCAGATCTTCAGCAACCAGACCTGCAACGGCATCGCCTCTTACGCCGGCGTGGTGAAGGACGGCATGATGTGCGCCGGCTTTCCCGAAGGCGGCAAGGACTCCTGCCAGGGCAGCGGCGGCGCGCCGCTGATGGTCGGCGATCGGCAGGGCAGCTATGTGCAGGCCGGTATCGTCAGTTGGGGTGAAGGCTGCGCCCGGCCGATGAAGTTCGGCGTCTATACGCGCGTTGCGCCGGTGTATCAGTGGATTCAGGATCGCATGGCCGGCAAGCCGCAGCCGCCGCGGCAGGCCAGACCGCAAGTGGCGCAGCCGCCGGTGCCGCCGTTGACGGCTCCGGCGGCGCCGCGCATGGCCGCCGTCGCACCGGGCCAGACGCAGACGCGTTCTGCCGGCGCGCCCCCCGCGCCGGCCGCGCCCTCGGCGCAAGGGCTGCAACTTGGCCCGCGTTCGCTGTATCCGCGGACGGCCGCCGCGCAGAACAACACGCCACTGGTGATGCGCGACGCGCTGCAGTATCTCCAGTCCCGCACGCGCCTGCTGGCGCTGAAGCCGCGCATCATGGGCGGCGAGGCGGCGCCGCCGACGGCCTATCCGTTCATGGCCTCGATCAGCGTGCGAAATTCCAATCCGCGCGACGGCCATTTCTGCGGCGGCTCGTTCATCGCCGCCGACTGGGTGCTGACGGCGGCGCACTGCGTCAAGCCGGAGCAGGCGGCGAACGTCCAGGTCTATGGCGGCAGCAACCAGCTTGCGAGCGGTGGCCGTATTTATGGCGTGAGCCGCATCATCGTGCATGAGGGCTACGACACGGTCTCGCAGGAGAACGACGTCGCGCTGCTGCAACTGACGCAGCGCGCCGCCGTCACCACGGTGCAGCCGCTGCCGCCCGAACTCGCCCAACGCGCCGAAGGCGGGCAACAGGCCACCGCCATCGGCTGGGGCTATACGGCGGAAGGCGGCGACGTGCAGAACGTGCTGCGGCGGGTCAGCCTGCAGATCGTGTCGAACGAGGCCTGCAACGCGCCGACCGCCTATGCCGGGGGCATTACGTCCGGGATGTTGTGCGCCGGCTTCCGCGCCGGCGGCAAGGATTCATGCCAGGGCGACTCGGGCGGGCCGCTGGTCGTCGGCAACGGCAATGGCGGTTTCTATCAGGCCGGCGTGGTAAGCTGGGGCGAGGGCTGCGGCGAGCCGAACAAATACGGCGTCTATACCCGGGTGTCGTCCTATCAGCGCTGGATCGCGGACCGGATCGGCGGCCGCTCGGTAGCACCGGCTACACCGCAATCGCGCAACGGCGTGCCGAGCAATAGCCGCGCCGAAGCGCTGGCGGTCAAGAAAAAGAAAGTGGAGCGGTGAATAAGGCTTCTGGCGTTCGCGCTGGGCGGTAGCGCACCGTGACTGGTGCTCTCGTACTATTTGCCGGTGGCCAGATTTCATCTGCAGTGTTTTCTCCGTTGTCGTCGGAATGCGAAAAAAGACTACAACCTGAAGGATATGTCGTGCTATAATACTTAAAATGAGGTGCAATCAGTCGAGGCAAGCCATGACTGAAAAACTAACGCGCCATGCTGACGGTCCTCGCGACGGGGCGTCATCGCGCTCCCTTCAGAGATTGTCGAACCACGAGAACAGCGGCTATTTGCGTTCCCGCGTGCTCAAGCGTTCCATCGTCGTGGGACGTCACAAGACCAGCGTCAGTCTCGAGGACGTGTTCTGGCAGGAGTTGCGTCAGATTGCCCGCGATCTCGGGCTGCATCTGTCGCAACTGGTTGCCCGCATCGATGCCGAACGTCAGCACGGCAATCTGTCGTCGGCGATCCGGCTCTTCGTTTTCGAGCAGCGTTGCAAGTCCGCCGGAGCCAGGTCGCCTGAGGGACAACGCGCCGGCTTGACGCGATAACGAGTGCGACTGCGACGGCATAACCGTCTTCGCCTGGCACGGCGCGTTCCGCGGGCCGATCGGCTGCCGCCTATCGTCGGTGAGACGAGCGGACGCCGGCGCAATCCCTGCCGGGCCGCTGGAATCTGTTTCTGCCCTTCCGGTCGGGCGTCGATCTGACGGACCCGAGCCCGGTCCAGTTCGCTGGAACATGTCGATCAAATAGCGGCGATCGAAGCAGCGGTTTTCGTGGCGCGCTGTCGCAAACAGTATGATGTTGCCATTCGCCGCGCGCGGCTCTTCCGTTGCGTGGTACCGCCTTGTCCGTCCACGTTGACGCTGATCAATGCCGCCGCCGACGGTTCTGCGCGAAGTACGGACGGCAAAGCGGCGGCAGTAATCGATGGCAACATTCGACGATAGCCTTCCCGGGCCCGGCGCCGCTGATTCGATCGGCACCGGCGGCGTCAGCCGGGCGCTGGCCGAATGTGCAATCGAACTGCTGCAGGCGCCCGCGCCCGACGCCCTGATTCCCGCAATACTCGCGCGGATCGGCACCGTCTGTGGCGTGAGCCGTATCCGGATATATGAAGATCCGCGACAGACCGCAGAGGGTGCGGAGCCGACGTTAAGCTACCAGTGGAAGACTCCCGGTCTTTCCCCGGCAACCCCAAGCGCGACCGATGGCGCCGCTTATGCGTTGGCGCAGTCGCTTGGCAAGGGCGAGATGAACGCCCTCCTCGCCAGCCAGGCCGACGCGCCTCTCAATGAATCAATGGCCGCGATGGGCGTCAAGTCGATGCTGATGACGCCCGTGTTCAGCGGCGCCGGACGTTACGGCGAGGTCGCCCTGGAAGACTGCGAGGCAGAACGCGCGTGGTCGGAGCTCGAGGTCTATGTCCTGAAGTTGCTGGCGCAAATGATCGGCGCCGCGCTCGAGCGCGCGCGCGACCATCACGAGTTTTTGGACATCAGCCGGGTCATCCAGCACAGCCCGGTGCTGCTTTACAGGATCGGCGGAGATCCGCCTTATCCGCTCCTCTATGTTTCGCGCAACGCCGGCCGTTACGGTTACGACGCGCGCGATCTGGCGGCGACGCCGGCGCGTTATCTCGACCTCTTTCATCCGGACGACCGGCCAGGCGCCCTGACGAACATCAAGGAACTGGCGGCCGGCCGGGTCGCGGAGGTGGCGTCCGAGCGGCGTTTGCGTGCGGCCGACGGCCGCTACGTCTGGTTCGAGGATCGGACCCGCGGGCACTATGGCCCGGACGGCAAGCTTCTGGAGATCGAGGGGCTGCTGGTCGACATCAGCGAGCGCAAGGCGGCCGCGGCGCGGCTCGAGCAAGTGTCGTCCTTCGACCCCGTAACCGGCCTTCCGAATCGGAGGTCCTTCATGGCGGAGCTTGAGCGCGCCTTTATCGCGGCGCGCCGCGGCGGTCCGGCCTTTGCGATCCATTACCTCGATCTCGATCGTTTCAAGGACATCAACGATGTGCTGGGCCACCCGAAAGGGGATGAGTTGCTCAGGGCAGTGGCCGACCGTTTGCGCCGGCTGCGCCGCAAGAATGGCGACATGATCGCGCGATTTGGCGGCGACGAGTTCGCGATGCTGCAGGTCGGCATCAGCGAACCGTCGGATGCCGGCGCTCTGGCGGCGCGCGTCATCAAGGAGCTGGCCGAGCCCTATAATCTGGGCACCGAAGTGCACATCACCGCCAGCATCGGAATTGCCGTTTATACCGCGGAAGTGTCGGGACCCGAGGAACTGATCAAACAGGTCGATCTTGCCCTGTACCGGGCCAAGGATCTCGGCCGCAACCAGTTTCATTTCCATTCGGAAGAGCTGGATGCCGCGACCATCGAGCGTGTCATACTGGGCGGCGATCTGCAGCGGGCGCTTGAACGCGGCGAATTGAATCTCGAATTTCAGCCGCAGGTGGAGATCGCGACAGGCCGGATTGTCGGATTGGAGGCGCTGGCGCGCTGGACCCATCCGAAATACGGGCCCATCACGCCGGCGCGCTTCATCCCGATCGCGGAAAGCAACGGCACCATCCAGCGTCTCGGCGCCTGGGTCGTCGACGCGGTGTGTCGGCAGATCAGCGAATGGCGTGCCGCGGGACTCAATCCGCCCCCCGTTTCGTTCAACGTTTCGGGAGGGCAATTGCGCGGCCTCAGCGAATTCGATCGCGAACTGTGCGAAAAATTGCGGCTCTGGGCGATCGAGCCGCAGGCTATCGAAATCGAGCTTACGGAGTCGGTGCTGATGGAAACGACCCATCGTCATCATGAAATCATCGACCGATTGCGGGCGCTCGGTGTGCCTATCGCCATCGACGATTTTGGCACGGGATATTCATCGCTCGCTTACCTGCGCAGCTATCGCGTCGATCACATTAAGATCGCGCAGGAGTTCATCCACGACATCAAAGCCGGCTCCGGCGACATCGCCATCGTCCGCGCCGCCATCAGCCTCGGGCGCGAACTTGGCATTCCCATTGTGGCTGAAGGCGTCGAGAATGAGCTTCAGCTCGGTCTGGTCACGGCGGCCGGCTGCCAGTTGGTGCAGGGGTATTACTTCAGTCCGCCGGTGTCGGCGGCGCAGGCGGCCGATCTGTTGCGGCAGGGCAAGCTCACGCCCGCGGCGAAAGCTATTTCTCCGGCAGCCCCGCCGCGATCATGAACGCAATCTGCCGGTCCGACGACGCCCTGAAAAGCGGGCTGGTGTTTTTCATCGGCGGGGCAACGGTCAGCGCCGTGGTGCCGGGCCGCAGTTTCAGCCCTTGCTGCATCGCCGCCTTTGCCTCCTCGGTACGCCCCAGTTGCTGATAGGCCGCGGCGAGCAGCATATGCGTGCGGCCGGTGGCCGGGGTAATGGCGATGGAGCGCTGCAGCCAGGGCAGGGCCTTCTCCGCATCGCCGAGCACGAGCTGCGCCCAGCCCGCGCCCACCAGCCAGGTCCAGCGCGACACCGGCGGCGTGTCATAGCGATCGGCCAGCTTGAACGTCGCCAGCGCATCCTCGAACCGGCCGAGATGCAACTGGCCGAGCCCGACCAGAAAGTACGCGAGGCCGTTCCACGGATCGAAGCCGAGCGTCCGCGCGCAGGTTACAAGGCTGTCCGCGAAATGATTGGTCGCGCTGAGAAATCGGCAATAGGTTTCGAGCACGGCGATCGAGTTGGGCCTGGCGCGGATGGCGCGCGCGAGCGTGGCGTGGGCCTTTTCCTCGGCCGCGACGGCTTCGTCGGGCGTGTACCAGACCATCTGGATGCCGCGCATCTGCAGCGCGGCGAGCGCGACAGCGACATCGACATTGTCGGGATCGTCGGTGAGTGCGTTCTGCAACAGCGTTTGCGCCATACCGAAACGCTCGCGAGTCGTCTGGTAGATCGAGGCGACCGCCTGCTCGATGACGACCTTGGCGCTGCCGCCGGTCATCCGGTCTTGCCCGGTGGACCTCTGGTCCAGCAGTTCGTTCAGGCGGCGCGCCAGCGGGTGGCCGACACCGGCCGCGAGCCTCGATTGCTGCACATCGGCATCCAGCCCCTCGGTGCTGACCGAGACCGTGGCGGCCGATTGCACCTCGCCGGTGCTCGCCTTCACCAGGCGCGCGCGTAATGTCCAGGTGTTGTCGCTGCGTTGCAGTTCGCCGCTGAGTTCGTAGTCCGGGGAGGCGGTCGCGGACGCGGGCGCGGCGCCGGGCGCTCCGGATCGCGGCGCGATCAGGCTGATATTGGCAATCCCGGTGAATCCGTCGGTGAGGCGGGCGGTGACTTCGGCTGCCATCGCCGTGCCGGTGCCGTCTCCCGCGGAGTCGGTAATGGCGTTCAGGGCGACGAGCGGCCGCTCATCGACCGAAGCCGGTTTCAAAGTCAGGGCGGCGGCGCCAAGCACGACGACTCCGCAGAGGCCGGCGATCCCGGCCGCGATCGCGACCGTCCGGCGCAGACCGAAGATCGTTTGCGGCTGCTTCTGCGCCGAGGCCGCTGACGCGGACGGTCGAGCCGCAGCTCGCTTGCCGGGTGCGGCCGGCGGTCCCGGCGCATGCCGAGTCACATCGGACGTGAAAAGATAGCCACCGCCGGTGGCCAGCTTGACGATCTGACGGCGGTCGTCGCCGAGCGCGGTGCGGATTTCACGAATGCATTGGAACAGGCTGTCTTCGCCGACATAAATCTTCGGCCAGATCGCCTCCATCAGTTCCTGCTTGGTGAGGACGCGGCCGGCATTGTCGACGAGATATTGCAGCATCTCGAATGCCTTCGGACGGAGCTTGAGCACGCCGCCATCCGGGCCGCGCAACTCGGCCCGCTGCCGATCCAGTTCAAACCCGTCAAAACGAAAAACCATAACTCCCGTCCGCGGGCTCCGGACCGCCGAAGCGGCCACGCATAGCGGAAATATCCTAAACTAAAACATCGAACTGAAAATATCAGAAAGCTTCAGCGTTCTTTCAGCCGCTTTCAGAGCAGATCGCCCGCCGTGGTCATGACGTCGCGTTGCGGAAAAAAACGCCGTTCCGGAAAAAGCGCGCGGCTGTTGTCGCATCGGTCGGGAACAGACGCGCGGGTTTGCGCGGCGCTTGCACCGATGCACAGGCGTCGCGCGTGCCGGTGACGCGGTGTGTCGCTTCTGACCGGCGTCATGAACGGGCCGGCCCGAAGGCGCCGCAGGGAGCGAAGCATCACGAAATGGCCGGAGATGGGCCGGGGCTCGGGTCAACCTCCTCGCCCCGCGCGGTGGCAAAGCGATCATGTGTGGTCGCGGACCATAAAAGATGTGCGGCCGCTTACAGGGGAGGGGCGTCAGCATGCTCCGGCCATTCCAGCCCGAGGCCGGTTAAGCCGCGGCTAGTTGCAAGTCATTCGCAAAAAGATTGACTTTGTCGGAGCGCGGGCCCAGAATTTTTGCAACTGATTTGCAATTGCAGGAATTGCCGGTGCGAACCCGGCCGGAGAGTGCCAATGCGCCTGCGTTTTTGTCGTCGAGGACTGCTGCTGGCCGCGCTCGGCCTGGCCGGCGCCGGCCTTGTCGCGCCGGCCCCCGCGCAAGGCGCCAAGCCGTTCCGCGTGGTGACGACCTTCACCGTCATCCAGGACATCGCGCAGAACGTCGCCGGCGACAAAGCCGTGGTGGAATCCATCACCAAGCCTGGCGCCGAGATCCACGACTACCAGCCGACGCCGCATGACATCGTGCGCGCGCAGGAGGCGAGCCTCGTCCTGTGGAACGGCCTCAATCTCGAGCGCTGGTTCGAACGCTTCTTCGAGAACGTCAAGGATGTGCCGGGTGTCACCGTCACCGAAGGCGTCGAGCCGATGGGCATTGGCGAAGGGCCCTACAGCGGCAAGCCCAATCCGCACGCCTGGATGTCGCCGCGCAACGCGCTGATCTATGTCGAGAACATCCGCAAGGCGCTGGTCAAATACGATCCGGCCAATGCCGAGAGCTACAACCGCAATGCCACGAGCTATGCCGCGAAGATCAAGGCGCTCGACGAGCCGCTGCGCCAGCGGCTTGCGGCAATTCCCGAGGGCCAGCGCTGGCTGGTGACGAGCGAAGGCGCCTTCAGTTATCTCGCCCGCGACTACGGCATGAAGGAAGCCTATCTCTGGCCGATCAATGCCGACGAGCAGGGCACGCCGAAGCAGGTGCGCAAGGTCATCGACCTCGTCCGCAAGAACAAGATCCCCGTCGTGTTCAGCGAAAGCACCATCTCGGATCGCGCCGCCAAACAGGTCGCCAGGGAAACCGGCGCGCGTTATGGCGGCGTGCTCTATGTCGACTCGCTCAGCGCCGCGGACGGGCCGGTGCCGACCTATCTCGATCTTCTCAAGGTGACGGTCGAGACCGTCGCCAAAGGGTTCGGCCGATGACCGCGCATCCCGCCGCCATCGCCGCCGCGCCCTTGCCGTCCGCCCCCGGCGCCAGCATCTCGGTGCGCGACGTCACCGTGACCTACGCCAACGGCTTCACCGCGGTGAACAACGCTTCGTTCGATCTCGATCCCGGTTCGATCTGCGCGCTGGTCGGCGTCAACGGCAGCGGCAAGTCCACCATCTTCAAGGCCATCATGGGTTTCGTGAAGCCGGTGGCCGGCGAGGTGAGGTTGTGCGGCCTGCCGGTCGAGGCCGCGATCCGCAGGAACATCGTCGCCTATGTGCCGCAGAGCGAGGACGTGGACTGGAATTTCCCGGTGCTGGTGGAAACCGTGGTGATGATGGGACGCTACGGCCACATGAACTTCCTGCGCATGCCCTCGCGCGTCGATCGCGACAAGGTGGACGAGGCGCTGGCGCGCGTCGGCATGAGCGAATATCGCCACCGCCAGATTGGCGAACTGTCCGGCGGCCAGAAGAAGCGCGTGTTTCTCGCCCGGGCGCTGGCGCAGGAGGGTCGCATCATCCTGCTCGACGAGCCCTTCACCGGCGTTGACGTCAAGACCGAGATGGCCATCATCGAATTGCTGCGCGAACTCAAGGCGGCCGGCCACCTCATGCTGGTCTCGACGCACAATCTCGGCAGCGTGCCGGAATTCTGCGATCACGTCGTGCTCATCAACCGCACCGTGCTGGCCGCCGGCCCGACCGCGGAGACCTTCACCCAGGCCAATCTCGAGCGCGCCTTCGGCGGCGTGCTGCGCAATTTCCGGCTCGGCGGCGCCTCGCTGCATGACGACGACGACACCCGTCATCTCACCGTGCTCAGCGACGACGAGCGGCCGCTGGTGTTCTACGGCGACAAGCAGAGCCGGCAGCAGGGCGGCGAGGGCAAGCCATGAGCGAAGGCGGGCTGCTCGCCGAGTTGCTGGTGCCGTTCAGCTACGGCTATATGCTCAAGGCCATGTGGGTGAGCGCGCTGGTTGGCGGCGTCTGCGCCTTCCTGTCGGCCTATCTGATGCTCAAGGGCTGGTCGCTGATGGGCGATGCGCTGGCCCATTCGATCGTGCCCGGCGTCGCCGGCGCCTATATCCTTGGCGCGCCTTTCGCCGTCGGCGCCTTTTTCGCCGGCCTGCTCGCGGCGGCGGCGATGCAGTTCGTCAAGCTCAAGTCGCGGCTGCGCGAGGATGCCGTCATCGGCCTCGTCTTCACGACCTTGTTCGCGCTCGGTCTGCTGATGGCGTCGATCTGGCCGACCTCGGTGAGCGTGCAGAGCATCGTGCTCGGCAACATCCTGGCGATCTCCGACGAGGACGTCGTGCAGGTCGCCATCATCGCCGGCGTGTCGTTTCTGGTCATGGCCTTCATCTGGAAGGACCTGATGGTCACTTTCTTCGACGAGAACCACGCCCGCGGCGTCGGCATCGACACGCGCCGGCTCAAGATCGTGTTCTTTACGTTGCTCAGCGCCTGCACCGTGGCGGCATTGCAGACGGTCGGCGCCTGCCTCGTCATCGCCATGGTGGTGACGCCAGGCGCCACGGCCTATCTGCTGACCGACCGTTTCGGCCGGCTGATCCTCATCAGCATCGGCCTTGGCGTCGGCACCAGCTTCGTAGGCGCCTATATCAGCTACTTTCTCGATGGCGCCACCGGCGGCGTCATCGTCACGCTGCAGACCGTGCTGTTCTTGGCCGCCTTCTATCTGGCGCCGAAGCACGGCGTGCTCGCCGCCCGGCGCCGGCAACAGGTCGCGGCGGAGGCATCGGCATGATGGCCGCATTCGACTGGCTCGTGACGCCGCTGTCGTACCCGTTTATGCAGCGCGCACTCGTCGTGTCGGTGGTCGTGGCCGCGGTCTGCGCCGTGTTGTCCTGCTATCTGGTGCTGAAGGGCTGGTCGCTGATGGGCGACGCCATCTCGCACGCCGTACTGCCCGGGCTGGTCATTGCCTATGTGCTCGGGCTGCCGCTGGCGCTCGGCGCCTTCGCCGCCGGCCTGTCCTGCGCGACACTCACCGGCTATCTGAAGGAGAACAGCCGCGTCAAGGAAGACACGGTGATGGGCATCGTGTTCTCCGGCATGTTCGGCCTGGGCCTCGTTATCTTCACCAAGGTCGAGACCGAGTTGCACCTCCTGCACATCCTGTTCGGCAATGTGCTCGGCGTGACCGTGCGCGATCTCATCGAGGCGGCGGTGATCGCCGGCGGCACACTTCTGGTCGTGCTGGTCAAGCGCCGCGATCTGCTGCTGTACTGCTTCGATCCCAATCATGCCCGCTCGATCGGCCTGCCGGTGGCCTGGCTGCATTACGGGCTGCTGATCCTGCTGTCGCTGACCATCGTCGCCTCGCTCAAGGCGGTCGGCATCATCCTGGTCATCGCCATGCTGATCGCGCCCGGCGCCACCGCTTATCTGCTGACCGACAGTTTCGAGCGCATGCTGGTCATCGCCACCGCGGTCGCGGTGACCTCGGCCGCGCTCGGCACCGTCGTCAGCTTCCACATCGATGGCGCGACCGGCGCCTGCATCGTGCTGATCCAGGCTCTGTTCTTCGCGCTGGCGTTCCTGCTCGCGCCGAAGCGCGGCATCCTGCGCGCAACGCCGCGGCTGGCGGCCGCGGCCGCGGACTAGCGCGCCTCAGCGGCTGGAGGTTCATCGTCATTCCGGACGCCGCAAAGCGGCGATCCAAAATCCAGCCATTACCGCCTGTCCATGACACTGGATTCCGGTTTTACGCCTGCGGCGTGCCCCGGAATGACGTGACTCATTTTCCCTTCCACTGCGGCGGGCGCTTTTCGACGAAGGCCTTGACGCCTTCGCGGAAATCTTCGCTGCCATAGGCCGCGCGCACGAGGTCGTCGCCGTCGGGCAGGCCGGCATGCTGCAGCCGGCGGATCGCTTCCTTGGTGACGCGCATGGTCACCGGCGCGTTGGCGGCAAGGTGCGTGCAGATGGCCTCGATGCGGGCATCGAGCGCGGCCGGCTCGACGACATCCATCAGGAAGCCGGCGGCCAGCGCGTCTTCCGCCGGCACGTTCTCGGCCATCAGCATCATGCGCTTGGTGCGCGCCGCGCCGATGCCGGCGACCAGCCGCGCGTAATTGGCGACCGACAGACAGTTGCCGAGCGTGCGCGCGATCGGCACGCCGAACTTCGTGCCCGGCGTGGCGATGCGCAGGTCGCAGCAGGCGGCGATGGCCAGCCCGCCGCCGATGGCCCAGCCCTCGACCACCGCCAGAGTCGGCATCGGCAGGGATTCGAGCGCGGTCAGATAGCGCTCCATCTTCTCCTCATACTCGCTGCCCTGCTCGGGTTTCGAGAACTGGAGGAATTGCGCGATGTCGGTGCCGGCGATGAAGGCCTTGCCGCCGGCGCCGCGCAGCACGGTGACGCGGATGCTGTCGTCCGTGGCGAGTTCCGCGCAGGCCGCGGCCAGCCCCTCATACATCGCCCAGGTCATGGCGTTGCGCGCCTGCGGCCGGTCGAACAGGATGGTCGCCACATTGCCGTTGCGGGTGAGGTGGACTTGGCCGTCGGACATGGCGTCATACTCCGCTCATCCCGCGAAAGCGGGGATCCAGTCTTCTCTTATAGTATGAAAAAGTGCGTGTCGCCTCTGCATCCCCGCTTTCGCGGGGGTGAGCGGTGGAAGAATCACACCTGCAAATAGCGCTGCCGCACGCTGGTGTCGGCGGCGAGCTCGGCCGAGGTGCCGCTCCACACCGTGCGGCCTTTCTCGATCACCACATGGCGGTCGGCGATCTTCATCAGCGCGCTGATGTGCTTGTCGACGACGAGAATCGCCTGGCCCTGCTTCTTGAGCAGCATCAGGCAGTGCCAGATTTCGGTGCGGATCTTCGGCGCGAGGCCTTCGGTCGCCTCATCGAGAATCAGCAGCTTCGGATTGGTCATCAGCGCGCGGCCGATCGCCAGCATCTGCTGCTCGCCGCCGGACAACTGGTTGCCCATGTTGCTCTTGCGCGAGGCGAGCGAGGGGAACAGCTCGTAAACGCGCTTGAGCGTCCATTGCGGCGCGCCGAACCGCGCGGCGTTGGTGGCGATCAGGTTCTCCTCGACGCTGAGCGTCGGGAAAATCTGGCGGCCTTCCGGCACCAGGCCGATGCCGGTCTGCGCGATGGAATAGGGCGGCAGGCCGAGCAGCTTCTTGCCGTCGAAGCTGGCGGTGCCGGCCTGCGGCGGCACCAGCCCCATCAGCGTGAAGATGGTGGTGGTCTTGCCCATGCCGTTGCGGCCGATCAGCGTCACCACCTCGCCGTCATTGACGGAGAACGAGATGTCGAACAGCACCTGGGCGGGGCCGTAGGAGGCGGCGAGGTTCTCGACGCGGAGCATTATTCGAGCTCCTCGCCGAGATAGGCTTCCGTCACCGCCGGATCGTTGCGCACTTCATGCGGCGTGCCGCTCGCCAGCACGCGGCCATAGACCAGCACCGAAATTTTGTCGGCCAGCGCGAACACCGCGTCCATGTCGTGCTCGACCAGCAGCATGGCGAAGCGGCCCTTGAGTTTCTTGAGCACGGCGACGATGCGCTCCGACTCCTCCGGGCCGGTGCCGGCCATCGGCTCGTCGAGCAGCAGCAGCTTCGGCTCCAGCGCCAGCGCGATCGCCAGCTCCAGCGCCCGCTTCTCGCCATGCGACAGATGCGCGGCGACGATATCGGCGCGGTGATCGAGGCTGACTTCGGTGAGCGCGGCCATGGCCTGATCGTTGAGTTCGGCTTCGCGCGCGGCGGGGCGCAGGAAGCGGTAGCTCGAGCCGGAGCGCGCCTGCACGGCGAGCGCGACATTCTCCAGCGCCGAGAAGCGCGGCAGCACCGAGGTGATCTGGAACGAGCGGGCGAGGCCGAGCCTGGCGCGCTCGTTTGGCGGCAGCGGCATGATGTCGGCGCCGTTGAGCAGCATGCGGCCGCCGTCGGGCGTGAGCGTGCCGGAGATCTGATGGATCAGCGTGGTCTTGCCGGCGCCGTTGGGGCCGATGACGGCGTGCAGTTCGCCGGGGCCGATCTCGAGCGTGACGCCGTCGGTGACGACGAGGCCGCCGAAGCGCTTGCGCAGGTTCTCGATCAGCAGGACGGCGTCAGCCACGGGTGAGCCTCGCCTTGATCGAGGTGACGAGGCCGACCATGCCGCCGCGAGCGAACAGCACGATCAGCACCAGCAGCGGGCCGAAGATCAGCTTCCAGTTCTCGGTGAAGCCGGCCAGCACTTCCTCCAGCAGCAGGAACGACGCGGCGCCGACAATGGCGCCGTACAGCGTGCCCAGCCCGCCGAAGATCACCATGATGATGAGTTCGCCCGAGCGCTGCCACGACATGTAGGCCGGGCTGACGAACTCGGTGGCGTTGGCGAGCAGGAAACCGGCGAGGCCGCCGAGCGCGCCGGCGATCACATAGCCGATGCGCTGATAGCGGAACACGTCGAAGCCGATGGTCGCCATGCGCGTCGGGTTCTCGCGCGCGCCGCGGAACACGCGGCCGAAGCGCGAATAGACCACGGCGCGCAGCAGGAAGTAGGCGCCGGCGAGGAAGCCGAGCGTGACGTAATACAGCGCGCGGTCGTCCTTGAACACGGCGAGGCCGAACAGGGTCGAGCGCGCCGGCAAGGTGATGCCGTCGTCGCCGCCGTAAGGCGCCAGCGAGCCGGCGATGAAATAGGCCATCTGACCGAAGGCCAAAGTGATCATGATGAAGTAGACGCCGCTGGTGCGCAGGCAGATCGTGCCGGTGACATAGGCGAACAGCGCGCTGACCAGGATCGCCAGCGGCAGCGTGATCGCCATGTCGGTGACGCCATGCGCGCCGGCGATCGCCACCGTATAGGCGCCCAGGCCGATGAAGGCGGCATGGCCGAAGGTGATGAGGCCGCCGAAGCCGCAGAGGAAATCCACCGCCAGCGCCGCGATGGCGAACACCATGACGCGGACGAACAGGCTGAGGATATAGCCCTGCGCGCCATAGGCGGCGGCGAAGGGCACCAGCGCCAGCGCGATGAAGATCGCCGCCACGGCGATCTCGGTGCGCGCGGATCTGCGGACCGGCATAGCGGGAGCGAGCATGCTCATGAGCGCCCCATCACGACCGTCCCTTGGCGGGGAACAGCCCGGCCGGCCGGAAGTACAGCACCAGCGCCATCAGCACGTAGATCAGCATCGAGGCGATGGCCGGGCCCACGGTGCGCGCCGGCGACGGCGGCATGACGAGACGCAGGATGTCGATCATGAAGGAGCGGCCGAGCGTATCGACGAGGCCGATCAGCAGCGCCGCCATGAAGGCGCCGCGCATCGAGCCGATGCCGCCGATGACGATGACGACGAAGGCGAGGATCAGCACCGAGTCGCCCATGCCGGGCTCGACCGACAGGATCGGCGCGATCATGACGCCGGCGAATGCGGCGAGCATGGTGCCGAAGCCGAACACGATCATGAACAGGCGGCGGATATCGACGCCGAGCGCCGACACGATGCGGGCATGGGTGGCGCCGGCGCGCACCAGCATGCCGACGCGCGTGCGCGACACCAGCAGGTACAGCATCAGCGCCACGATGAGGCCGGAGGCGATGATGACCAGCCGCCACACCGGATAGACCAGGCCCGGCATCAGTTGCACGGTGCCGGCCAGCGCCTCGGGGATCGGCAGGTTGAGCGGCGCGGCGCCCCAGACGACCTTCACCGCCTGATTGAGGAAAATGATGATGCCGAAGGTGGCGATCACCTGTTCGAGATGGTCGCGATCATAGAGATGGCGGAACACGGTGAATTCGAGCAGCAGGCCGAAGGCCAGCGCCGCGATAAGCGCGAGGATCAGCGCCAGCACGAACGAGCCGGTCAGCGCGTAGAACATCACCGCGAGATAGGCGCCCAGCATGTACTGGACGCCGTGCGCGAGGTTGATGAAGTCCATGACGCCGAACACGAGCGTGAGCCCGGCCGCGATCAGGAACAGCAGCACGCCGAACTGCAGGCCGTTGAGCGTTTGGACAATGAAGAGGGTGAAGGACATTATTTCTAATCCTGCTCACCCCGAGCATAAAGGCAGAGGTGAATTGATGCGCCGGCGGCTTGCTCGGCGCGCCCCCTCTCCCCTTGGGGGAGAGGGTTGGGGTGAGGGGGTAAGTGACACAACGATAGTCCCTAACCCCTCACCCGGATTGCTTCGCAATCCGACCTCTCCCTATGGGAGAGGTGAAGAAAGCCTACTTCATCGAACAGTCTTTGGCGTGCGGATCCTGGTAATCCGTGAACACCTTCTTGTCGATCGAGGTGGCGAACTTGTCGCCGACCTGCACCACCTTCACCTGGTAGAAGTCCTGGATCGGATAGTTGTTGTTGCCGAACTTGAACTTGCCTCGCAGCGAGGTGAACGGCGCCTTCTTCATGGCCGCCCGCAGCGCGTCCTTGTTGTCGGTCTTGCCGCCGGTCGCCTTCAGCGCACCGTCGATCAGCAGGCCGGCGTCGTAGGCCTGGAAAGCGTAGGAGCCGGGAATGGCGCCGCCATATTCCTTTTCGTAGCCGGCGACGAATTTCTTGTTCTGCGGGTTGTCGAGATCGGGCGCCCAGTTGGCGCCGCCGAAGAAGCCGAGCGCGGCTTCCTTCTGCGCCGGTAGCGTCGATTCATCGACGGTGAAGGCGGAGAGGAACTTGACCTTGTCGGCGAGGCCGGCCTGGCGGAACTGCTTGACGAAATTCACGCCCATGCCGCCGGGCAGGAACACGAACACCGCGTCGGCGCCGGAAGCGGCGATCTTCGACAGTTCGGCCGAATAGTCGAGCTGATTGAGCGGCACATAGATTTCGTCGGCGAGCTCGCCCTTGTAGAAGCGCTTGAAGCCCGACAAGGAGTCCTTACCGGCCGGATAGTTCGGCGCCATGATGAACGGCTTCTTGATGCCGGCATCCTGCGCATACTTGCCCATCACCTCGTGGTTCTGATCGTTCTGATAGGAGGTGACGAAGAAGTTCGGGTTGCAGTCCTTGCCGGCGAAGTTCGACGTGCCGGCGTTCGGGGAGATCAGGATGGTGCCGCCTTCGGTCACCGGCTTCATGATCGCGACGAGAATATTGGAGAAGATCGGGCCGACGACGAAATCGACCTTGTCGCGGTCCACCAGAGCCTTGGCCTTGGAGACGGCGACGTCCGGCTTGAGCTCGTCGTCCTGGATGATGAGTTCGACTTCGCGGCCGCCGAGCTTGCCGCCATTGTCCTTGACCGCGAGTTGCAGACCGTTGCGGAGCTGCTGGCCGAGCACGGCGGCCGGGCCCGACAGCGTGGTGACGACACCGATTTTCAGTTTTTCCTGCGCAAAGGCTGGGCCCTGCGCGCCGCTCGCGACCATGATCGCGGCTGCGGCAACCGACATCAGCAATTTATTGGCCATTGCTCTACCCCTTCCCGAATTGACGGGGCAAGGTTGTGCTTGCCCGCTGCCGAACTATGCCCGGCCACCATTGACCTGGCTACTCTGAGGGAGATATTTTAGATTTAAAATATCTGCCCTGTGAAGCACTATCTTTGAGCATGGGAGCGGGCGGCTGGCACTATTTACTGCAATGCACGGTTTGTCGTTCGCGCGAAAAGCCGCGTGCTAGAGTGGGACCTGAGGTTTCCGTGAAAGGATTAACGCGTTGCCGTTCGGCATCCTCCCCGCGACGCTGAAGGCCTGGCTGGATCACCGCACTGCGGCATCGGCCGCACCCGTCGCCGCCCCGGCGCCGCCATCGACCACGAACCATCGGAGTAATGACATGCAGACGCTGACCGCCGGGATCACCAAGGCCGGCACCGGGATCGAAGGCATCTCGTGGAATATTCTCGGCCAGACCTATGTGCCGAAGACCTTGTGCGAGAGTTCGTTCTCCTGGCACGCGACATTTCCGCCGGGCACCTTCGTGCCGCCGCATATCCACCCGACGCAGGATGAGTTCATCTACCTGTTCGAGGGCCGTCTCGACCTCATGCTCGACGGCAAGGATTTCGTGGCGCAGCCGGGCGATGTCATCCGCCTGCCGATGGGCCTGCCGCACGGCATCTTCAACAAGCAGGATCAAACAGTGAAGTGCTTCTTCTGGGTGTCGCCGACCCGCAAGCTCTACGACCTGTTCTGGGCGATCCATTCGATGAAGGAGCAGGTCCCGGACGCGGTGGTCGAACTGTCGGCCCGCCACGAGGTCATGTTCCTGCCCCCGCCGCCGCAATAACCGTCATTCCCGGGCGCTCGCGCAGCAGGCCAATCTCGTGGCCCGGATGAGCCAACGGGTCGGCGCCAAGCGCCGCCCGATGACAGGCTCCGCGAAATCCGGGGGCAGCCTCGAGATCGTTCCCGGGTTTCGCTTCGCTCACCCGGGCTACGGGCTCCCCTTGTCATTCCGAGGCGCGCTGAAAGCGCGAACCCGGAATCCAGCGGCACGCTCTGCCCTTGGGGCTGGATTCCGGGCCCATCGCTTCGCGATGCCCCGGAATGACGAATAGAAAATAGTCCTTGACTGTTATTCGCATTTATATACTTGACAAAAGCGGACTATAGACCCATTTTGGTACAGACAGGGTAGCTTTTGACAGGATGTAGGTGCGTTTCGCCAAACAAAGGTGAAACGCTATGGATGCGAATGACGAAATTACGATTTCCGACGCAATGATAGACGCCGGTTTTGCGGAGCTTTCCAGATCGGGAATAGTGGATGATCTTGGGAAGGAGGAAAGGCTGGTGGTTGCGAGAATATATCGCGCCATGGCACAAATTTCTCGGGAAGAGGCTCGTCCTCCTTCCGTCGCACCGTCCACCAGTTGAAATTCGCGACGTAGTGGCGAAGGCAGTCAGCCTTGGCGACAAACTCGTACACGTTCTCTATGAAGATGGAAGTGCCCTTCTTTCCGCTCCAGAGGTTGGGCGGCCTAAGGCCAAACTCCATTTTTGACGTCAACCCGACCGCTTTCCAATGGACTATTTCATTTCGGCGTTGCTCTAGTTGCCTTATTAGCCCGAATAATCCGGTCTGCTTGGACGTTCCGTGCCAGAATTGATCGTATTGGCTTCCAAATTTGGCATCGATCAAATCTTCTAATACCTTCTGACGTAATCCGCTGTTCGTAAGGCGAAAGAAGACAATGCCGCCGAGTTTCATGTTTGCACCGATGAGGTGCGCAAAGAACTCCATTAATATCTGCTCGAAGTCGCTGTATGTATCGAGAGATACTCCGCGCGCTATTTGCAGTTCGTATCGGGACAACTGACCAATGGTTAAGGCATCACTCGCTGACACAAAACGCCTCATGGGTGCACTCGTGCGCATGAAGCCCAAGCCGCACGAAGATATGAGGCTCAATTCTAAGTCGAAAAAGTCTAAGAGTCCCGCCCCAAAACGCGCTTCCGCCAAGCCAAAAACCGCTGCGCCGCGTGGCGAATAAACCGGGGTTCGAGCTTAGTGAGTCGGCCGGTACGTCAGGCGCTTGCCTTCGATACCCTTCATGGCGCGCGCCGTCCGTTCCCCATCACTAACGCCAAGGCCGGAACGATTGTTGTAGCGGAATTCAAATTCGCTGAGATAGCGCTGTAGGTGCTTCTCGCTGACGTGAATGTAGGTGCCACGCAGGCTGCGCTTCATGTTGCCGAAGAAATTCTCGACAGCATTGGTCGTCTGGCCGTCCTTGCCGACGTAGTGACCGCTCTGATTCCAGCCGTGCTTGACGGTCTTGTGCGAGGCGAATTCCTTCCCGACTTTCTTGTAAAGCTTGCTTTCGTCGGTGTGCAGATCGCTGGAGCGGTGAACGTTCGTAACAAGGATTTCCCACACCACATCAGCGCCGATGCCGAGTTCGGCATGGAAGGCGCGGACGCGGCCTTTGGGCTCAACAAGAGCGACTACGCTGGCCTTGCGCGAGTGACCCTTGCGGTAGCTCTTGGCCCGCTTCGACGTATTGCCGTAATAGGTTTCATCCGCCTGCACCGACTGCCCTTCGCCGCCCATGGGGCCGGGGCTCATGCCGGACATGGCTTCGCGGAGGCGATGCATCATGAACCAAGCGGTTTTGTAGGTGACGCCGATGCTGCGATGAATTTCGTGAGCCGAGACGCCGTTCTTGCCAGAATTCATCATGTGCGCCGCCATCCACCACTTGGTAAGGGGCACCTTGGATCGCTCGAAAACAGTGCCCACGGTGACCGTGAACTGGCCTTTGCATTCGTTGCAGTAGAACAGGCCGGGACGGTGCGACTGCTTCTCGCCACCCACCTTGGCGACCTTCTCTTGGTCGCTGTTGCCGCAATGGGGGCAATAGGGACCGGCAGGCCAGCGAACCGCCTCTAGGGCTTCCCGGGCCTTGGTTTCGTCCTGAAAAATGGGGTTCTGGAAGGTTGCGAGCTTTACCATGACCCTAAAATAGCGGACCCGACACTTTTGTCAAGTATATAAATGCGCTGTTATTCCTACGATAGGATAGGCTTCATCCGTCCGGCCCGGCCGGGGACGTCATCTAGAGACGTCTTGATGACGGGGCAGGATGTGGCGCCTGCGGGCGGGGCTCG